>OCTW011615960.1_pt1 | contig 36080 bp, 39 predicted proteins | sample 1539671 | NCBI WGS metagenome assembly OCTW01 (sample SAMN02144230, study PRJEB22623) | gut metagenome | biome: sheep rumen | host: Ovis aries | place: New Zealand
CACTTTTTAGTGAACATTTGTATATTACGGCAGAGCTGTGCCCACTTTTCCCGCTCCTTATATTATTATAAAGGGGGAAGCCTCCCCCTGGAAACATTCCTTTGCGCTAAATAATGCTTTTGTGGCGCATTGTTGCCACTTCCGTTGCCGTTTGACATAGTTTCTGGGCATGAGAAGCATACCAATCGAGGAAGAAACGATAATCGACGACATGGTTGACGAACGTGTCCGGATGATCTGGACCGATGACAACATGTGTCTTACCAGGGCCACCTGCGACTCGTGTGCGGCCAAGCACCTGAACGTGGGCATTCGCCAGCTGTGCATCGGTGACATGGCGACGCTGAGGTACACGTGCGCTGCATGCTGGGCGCATGACTACAAGGAGAGCCTTGTCAAGGAATGGCTCCTGAAGCAATCGAAGAAGCTCGACGTTGAGGACTTCGCCAGGGTCTGATTTTGGCCCATTTTATAAACGTATGCACAAAGGAGCACCTATGGCCTCGAAGAAGAAAAAGAACGAACCGGCGCCCGACATGCAGGTGAAGCAGGTCGTCAAGGCACCAGCGCTCGACATATTTGGCTTGCAGCCAGAGCCGGCGCCCGAGACTGCCGACGCGTATATCGCACGCGAGTACGGCGAGGCGATAAAGGCCGGCAACATCGCCCGCATCCTCGAAGGCATCCTCGTGGAGATTGTGAAGTGGAGGATGGGCAAATGAGTGAACTTCCCGAAAACATCGCCGACACGCCGGAAATACCGTTGCCAAGCGCGACAAAACCACAAAAGAAGAAACCCCGTGGCCGTCCTATAACCAGCGAGAACGCCAAGCAGATGGCCATAAGCGCCGCCAGGGCCAAGAAGATCCGCAAGGACGCCAGGAACCAGATGCTCGCCACGCTGACCACCAAGCTCGACCTGGGTGACGAACTCGTCAAGGCGTGGCAGATGTGCGATGAGAAGCAGATGAACCTCATCGAGAAGGCGCTCCGTATTGTCGGCCTTCACCACGACCAGAGTCCGGACGCACAGGCACAGAAGTTACAAGTGAACGCGAACGCCAACGTCAAGAAGGATGCGACTGTAAAGCTCATTCTTGAAGATATGACGAAGCCGGAGGAATAGGTTGGCCGAGCACAGGATACAGTTACTTCCCTACCAGAAACGGATGCTCAAAAGTAAAAATCCGTTTACATTCGCGGTCATGGGCCGCGGCGCCGGGAAGACCTATACTTTATCCTTGATCGCAATGATCAACCTTCTGCAGAAGAAGAACCTCATCATGTTCGCGCAGAAGTACGACTCCCTGCGCGATGTGCTAATGAAGGAACTCAGGCGCCGAGTGAAGGAATGGGGGCTTGAAGACACGGTGAAGTTCTCCATGAACCCGCTCCGAGCGACTTACGGCGACTACACCATCTTCGGCTCGAGCTATGAGGCCGTAGAGTCCGTCCGCGGCCTCGATTCCATAAGCGGGATTCTGCTCGATGAATGCAGCCTGGCGCCCTTGGACATTCTGGACGTGACGGCACCCTGCCTTCGTGGGCCCGGGATTGTTGACCCGTTTATCTTCGGCGCGACCACTCCACGTTCTACATCGCTATGGAACCACAGGTTTGCACACAAGATGCCCGGGAGCGAGGACTGGGACATCATAAAGGCCACTACCTACGACAACTGGACACTCACCAAGCAGCAGCTCGACATAATCGAGCGTGCAATCCAGACCCCGGAAATGAAGCGCCAGGAACTGCTGGCCGAAATCATGCTCAACGGGTCCGACAACTGCCTGCTGCATGGTGACGAATTCCCGTCCTATGCCGCCGAGAGCAACGACAGGAGGGTCATCGCTGGTCTCGACCTCTCCAGGGGAACCGTGGAGCGCGACGCCTTCGGATGGTTCGTGCGTCAGGGGAACCGCGTGCTCGACATGAAGGAATTCAAGGGAATGGACCACGAGGCAATAGTGCGTTACGTCCTTGATTTCCATAGGCATACGCAGATAAACGAACTCAACATGGACCTTGCCTGGTCCGAGCACGCCTACAACATCCTCAAATACCACATAGAGACGGTAAGGCAGGTGTCGTTCTCCGAGAGGGCCTCCGAGGGACACGAGAAGGAATATGCGAACATCCGCGCCGAGATGTGGTTCAACCTGGCCTGGTACGTTAAGCACGGCCTCTACATAGGTTTCAGGCCGGAAACGATGATATACGATGCCGACGGCAACCTCGTGGGTTCGGACGTGTGTGCCCACCTGAGACAGCAGCTGTGCACCGTCACCTGGGAGCGCGACAAGCAGAACAGGCTGAAACTAATCGACAAGGAAGAATTGCGCAAGTTGATCGGGATGTCCCCGGATATCGGTGACGCTGCCGCTCTGACTTGCCTGGAACGCTACAGCGGAAACGACCCGGAAATCGTCCAGAAGCAGGCACTCGACAGGTCGAAGCTCCGCAAGTACAGGGGGATGATGGGATGACGTTCAAGTGCACCAGGTGCGGAATGTGCTGCCGCAACATATGGCGGTTCCCGTTCATGCGGGATTTCGACAGGGGCGACGGTGCCTGCCGTTTCCTGACACCCGACAACCTGTGCTCGATATACGACCACAGGCCCGCGGTGTGCAATACGGACCTCCTTTTCGAAAAAATCTACTCGCGGACGATGACAAGGCAAGAGTATGATAGTTTAAACGCAGACGCTTGCAGGAGACTACATGAAGCTGGAACAATTCAAGGGAGAGGAATACGCGGGCGCGTTGAAGCAGGCGCTGACGATGCGGCGCGAGGGGAGCATCACGAGGGCGATGGACGACCAGCTGGGCCTCATGGCCTACAACATCGCCCTGTGGGCCATCAGGAACGACGTGAAGAAGGGGCTGACGTGGCCGTCCCAGGCGGAGGACCCGGACTTCCAGGGGGAAATCGTGACGGGGGTCTGCTCGAAGCTGGACTCGGTTTCTTTGGAGAAGGACCCGCCACAGATACTCCTCTACCTGTACCAGGTGGCCAGGCACGCGATAATGGACTTCCAGAAGCGAATGAAGCGGGCCAAGAGGCAGCACGAGGACGTGGACATCACCAGCGTGATACTGGTGAGTGACTTTTACGGAAGGCCGGCAGGAACTGGTCTCGGAGAATTTGAAGAAAACACATAAGGAGAAGCATATGAGTAGCTTCGTCGATGAAATCATCAAGCAGAACCAGCAGGCTTCCACCCAGGAACCCCCGCAGGAAACACAGGAACAGCCCCAGGAGACCGCTCCTGCCGAAACCCATACCGAGACACCCCCGGAGCAGAAAACGGCTCCTGAGGCCCCGGAAACGCAAAAGGAGGACAAGCCTGCCGAGCCTCCGGTGGAAACGCCGGCTCCCGAGGACAAGCAGGAACCCCCGAAGGCCCGTCCTGACCTCTCCACCCTCACCAAGGAGGAGAAGGCCCAGCACGCGTTCCAGAGGCAGCTCGCCAAGCAGCGCGACAAGTACGAGAACTCCATCAAGGAGCTCGCCGGTTCCTTCCAGAAGCAGTTCGACGAGCTGAAGGAGACAATCAACAAGAAGCCGGCCGAGAAGAAGGTGCTGACCCGTGACCAGTTCGAGACCGACGACGACTTCATCCGCGCACTGGCGGACGAGAAGGTGAACGACATCATGGGCGCCCGTGACGCCAAGGCACGCGAGGAAGCCGAGGCTAAATCCAAGGCCGATGCCGAGGAAGCCGAGCTCCGCAAGCAGCGCGAGGAGCAGGCGGCCATGTTCAACAATAACTGCAAGGCATGCTTCACCGACGAGAAATACTACGGGGAATTCAGCGGACGCGTGGAGAAGGCGGTCAAGAACGGTTTCGGGGAGCTGCTCGACCAGGCCCCGGCCGTGCGCGACTTCATCTTCTCGCAGCCGTCGGGACCCAAGGTGCTCGACGCGATGCTGAAGGACCGGAACACGTTCGTGCGCGTCATGGGTGCCGCAGGCAACCCGACCCTCGCAACGATCGAGATGTACGAGCTCGCCAAGGAACTGGAAAAGCCAGCCGAACAGCCGCAGCAGCAGGCTGCACCGGTGGAACAGCCGGCACCCAAGGGCATGCCCCACATAGGCAAGCCGGGCGCACGCGGTGGCACCTCCAGGACCACTTTCAAGAGCGACAACGACATCATCAACTTCGTCCGCAACTGTCGCTAGTACGGATGTCCCATTATAGTCTCAGGAAGTCCGGGAACAGCTACCCCGGACGACCTCCCGACTTGTGGGAAACAAGCTTCTGCGAATTTTACATACGGCCTGATTACCGACGGGTTTGACTGGCTGAAACTCCGGACGCACGGGGAAACAAGACGAGGAACGGGCATGTGGCCTGCTTCCCTTAAACCTTTTTCACCGGCATCAACAAAAACAGGAGTTTCAGAATGCCTACTTATAACACTGCTGGGAATGAATTCTCCCAGAACGTCAAGGTGCAGCTCGTCGCTGGCGCCATTGCGGACAATCTTGATTATGTCCGCGCATCCGTTTCTAAGCTGTCAGAATCTGACATGCGTAACAAAAAGTTCGGCAAGAGCTATAAGCTCTACATTGCGGACCCGGGTACCGTCCAGGAAGGCCTCTGCGCCAAGCCGGACGACATCGTCGAACGCGAAACCGAAATCACCCTCAACAACTTCAACACCTCCGTGGCCATCGACGCCTGGCAGGACCTCACCAACATCGAGGACTTCACCAAGGAAATCGCAAAGCCGAAGGGTCAGCTCCTTGCACGTACTCTCCAGAAGCGCGTGGTGAAGGACAACGTGTTCAAGAACATGCAGGCCGTCGTCGGTACTGCCGGTTTCGGAATCCTCTCCGATGCAGCTTCCGCCCTTGACGAACTCGCCGTGGGTGGAGACATCGTCTCCTTCATGCCCCCGACCGTGATGGGCAAGATTGCCGCTTCCGGTCTCGCCAACTTCATTCCTGCCCAGAACGCCAAGGAAATCTACTCCCAGAACTACCTGGGTGAATACGCCGGCGCTTCCCAGGTGCAGTTGGCAGTGCTCCCGAGCATCAAGACCCCGGCAACCGCTTCCACCGCCACGATCACCCTGGTCCCGGTTACCGACGACCAGTCCAACGTCATCGGTTTCGAACCTGTCGATACCATCGCCGGTACCGACCTGTTCCCTGGTGCAATCTTCAAGGCTTCCGGCCTCAAGATTGTAGACCAGTCCGGCATCGAGACAGAACAGGATGTTGTCATCTCCGTTCTGTCCACGAACGCCGCTGGCACTTCCGCCAAGATCAACCCCCTGTACATCTCCATCGAAGGCAAGGGCTTCGGCAACCCGAACGCCTGGGTGCCTGCCGGAACGACCACTCTCACCCTCACCGCCTTGCTCGACGCAAACACGGAATACTGGGTGGGCCAGGTTCGTACACGCGACACTTCGCTCGCTTTCGACACCTATAAGTTCAGCAACCTTCCTGGTAGCGAGAACGAGGATGTCGCCACAGTGGGCGGGATCTCGGTTAAGATGTCCATGTACGGTGAAGGCGACTGCCTTGAGAAGCTCATCCGCCTGGACGTACCTCATGCGGCCGGTATCTACGAACCGCGTTCCTGCGTGGGCGTGTACATCAAGAAGGCCTAGTCCTTTGTAACCTGCAACCTAAAAGGGGTCCTCTCGCGAGGACCCTTTTTTCCTGTTGCCCCATTTTATCCACAGAGAGGTTTTTATGATAGCTGTTAATAAGCTCGTCCAGGACGTTTTCAAGGCGCTCAACCTGACCGGACAGGGGGAATCCACCGACGGTTCGTCGGCCACGGTGGGCTGCGAGGAACTCAACCGGATGATTTCAGGTCTAAACTCGGACGGTTTCATCGTCCTGTCACAGAAGTCGATAGAGGTGGGACCCCATACCTCGTATGTCTTCAAGAAGCTACGCGAGGGAGAGGAACAGGCCCCCAACGTGATAAACATGGAACCGCCCGAGGCAATCCGCGGGGTCATGAGGCGCCTGGGTATCCGGTATGTACCGTTGAAGCCGGGCGACATCCAGCAGATGCAGATGAAGAACCACATGACTCTCCCGTACAGGTGGAACTACGGGCGCGAGATAGAGCTGTTCGAGGGCGAGTTCGGCGAGGACGGCGGTCGCGAGGTCGGCCACCTGGTGCTCGACGGGCGCCCGCATGACAACGTGAAGATTTTCTTCGACGCGAAAATCCCGAACTACACGCTCGACGACACCATCTACCTCTCTGACCTCTACAACGAACTGCTGTTCACCGGATTGAAGTACAGGCTCGCCTGCTACTACGAGCTGTCCGACCAGAAGAAGGCCGACTGCTACACCGAGTTCAGCGCGGCCTCGTCCCGCATCAAGCGCAACTCCATCACCAACCGCATGATCCAGGAGGAACCCACTGGAGGTTCCTACCAGGATGCCTACTTCAACGCCTACTGCCCGGGAGAATGGTAATGTCCACTACGAGGGTTTCCAACTACCTTATCGAGCCCTCAACGAACAGGGCCCGCCATCCTGCGACCATGGGTTCCTCGTGGTCCTGCAACATGTTCAAGGAAGTGAACGAGGACACGGCGTACCTGGCATCGGTGCCCGGCCTCGAATTCATCGCGAGGGTGTCTCAGTCGTCGGCCAGGTGCCGTGGCGCCTTCGTGTCCTCCGTTGGCCTGAAGGGAGCCAACCAGGCGGAGAATGCCTTCGTGTGCTTCGGAAACGTGGTCTACCGCATCGACTACGCCGAGCGCATCGAGCGCATAGGCACCGTGTCCGCGGGTACCGGCAGGGTCATCTTCGCCGAGACGGGCGGGTTGCGCCCCATGCTCCTCATTGCCGACGGACACAACCTGTGGGTCTATGACCTGCTGGAAGGAGGCGAGCTGCAACAGGTCACTCTGCCCCCGAGGGTCACCGGTGACGGGGCAATGATAAGACCTTCCCACGTGGCAGTCGTCGGTGGATCCGTGGTCATAAACGATTCGGGTTCCGGCTTTGTGTACTACAGCATCCCGTATCCACTGAACAGCGAGACCAGGGAAGTGTTCGACGTGCAGAACGGCCAGCCCCAGTACGACCCGGACAACCCGTACAAGGTGCTGAAGAAGACCGTGGACGCCCTCGAATACATGTTCCTGGACGACTACGGTGTTCAACAGTATTTCAACGCCGAATCTTCCAGTGACTCGATCCAGGCAATCGCGGCCATAGGGCCATCTCTCATGCTCTTTGGAAGTAAGACCATCGAGATATGGCAGCGCGGCACCGGCGAGTACGAGACCTGGATCCGCCAGAGCTACACCACCAACGCAAGCAACGGCCTGCAGGCTCCCTACTCCATCGCCATCTGCGGTTCCAACCTGTACTACCTGGGCTCGGGCGAATCATATGCCAAGGGAATCCTGGCCGTGTCCGGACAGACCTATACAAAAATTTCCGACGACTGGCTTGACCAGAAGCTGCTGCAGGAGACTTCCGACACCGCGTACGGGTTCGCCTACGCGCTCGGTTCCCACAACTTCTACGTGCTCCAGCTGTCCAACTTGCAGGAAACCTGGGTCTACGACCTGGACCAGAAGCAGTGGCACCAGCGTGTCTCCCGTGTCTACGATACCGGCGACGAGACCAGGTGGCGCCCTTCCGCGCTCATCTGGTACAAGGGCAAGTTCTGGGCGTTCTGTAACGACGGGTGCGTCTACGCCCATTCCGAGGACTACTGGTACGAGGACTACGGTTCCGGCGAAACCAGGCTCCCGATGATACGCCATCGCCAGGGTGCCGTCATAGTGAACGACAACCGCCCGTTCGTGTTCAACGAGCTGGCCATCGAGTGCAACGTGGGCACGTGGGCCGACTACAAGCTGCAACCCCAGCTCCTCCTGGAAGTGTCCAGGGACGGCGGGAACACGTTCGGCAACGTGCGCAGCTGCCCCATGGGGCGCACGGGTGACTACGGGCACCGTGTCCGTTTCCTGAACCTGGGCCTCAACAGGCTGTGCGTGCTCAGGGTCACCTATTCGCACCCGACCTCGCTTGAACTCACCACCTGCTCCCAGCGTGTCACACCCACCACGGCGGTAATCTGATGAAGAGCGGACTGATCAACAAGACGAGCCCGTACATCGACGTGGTGGAACTGCTGTCGGGCACGTGGAACGAGTACGACGACCACGAGTTCCACATCGTCGTCACCCCGTTCTTCACGGTCATTTCCGGAGCCCTGGACGAGGGGAGCCACGCCCTGCCGTTCCAGGTGTACATGCCGGTCGCCGCGACCGTGTACCACGGGGACGGTACGGTGAGCGCTTGCCTGGTGAAGCCGGGCGACAGCGCCGTAAGCATTTCGAAGCCGGGACTGTTCCAGCTGATGCTGTTCGGAGACAGGGCCCGGGTCAGGTAGTGCCCCATTTTACTGCAGAGAGGTTTTTATGGACAACAAGAAGTGCCTTGAACAGTTGAAGAAGCTGAACTCCATGATGGAGGACTTCCTCGACATGATGGACATGGAGGAGGCCGAATCCGACAAGAAGCCGGCCAAGGAAAACAAGAAGGAGGACGACTGATGGTACCCCTTATCATTGGAGGCGCTATTGCCGCGGGTTCGATTGCCTCGAACCTCTACAACGACTACAAGAACCGCGAGGCTGCCCAGGATGCCTATGACGACATCGTCGGCAAGGCCGAGGAAGTCTCCCGTGCGAACGATGCCGCCATCGCCGGATACCGTTCCCAGCTCCAGAATGCATACGGTGCAGGTGCCGGGAAGTACCAGCAGGCGTTGCAGGACTTCCTGAATTCCGAGGTCTACCAGAACAAGGACTTCGAGTTCAAGGGGAATATCAACGACTACATGGACCCGTTCCAGCAACAGCGTGTCCAGGCCGAGATGAACGCAATCAACAACAGTGCGGCCACAGGTGGCAACAGGTTCAGCTCGGACTATGTGTCAAGAGTTGGTGGCCGTGCCCAGGCACTCGCGAACGAGGCCTGGAAGGACGCCTACGACAGGCTCATGCGTGAACGTTCCGTGCAGTTGCAGGAATGGCAGGCGAACTCCCAGAACGGCTGGAACAACTACAACGCGACGCAGGACCGCGCCAAGTACGCAGTGGATACCTACGGCCGCGACCGTGACGCCATGTTGCAGGGTTACGGAGACACGACCATGGCCCAGATGAACAACGGGCTCGGCCTCCTGAACACCCAGGCGAACGTTGCCGCGGGCCGTGCGAACGCAATGCAGAACAGCAACAACGGGCTGGCAAACGCCCTGGGTCCGGTGGCACAGTTTGCCGGCGCCTACTTCGGCTCGGGTTCCTAGGGGGTAGACCATGGCATTTTCGTTCAACTGGGCGGGAGTCAACGTCCCGCAGATTCAGGTCAAGAACCAGTGGGCAGAGGCCCGCGAGGACGCCCGTGCGCTCGGAGCGGGTGCCGCGGGTGCACAGAAGTGGCTCGACAAGCGCGAGGCCGACAGGGAATATGCCGACATCCTCAACGGATACGACGGTCCCTCTACCGACCGCGGACCCGAATACCGGGCCCTGCAGCAGGAACTGGCGTCGTTGAAGGCAAGGAACGCGGAAATCGCAAGGAGACTGGGCATTGGCTAAGTTCAAGGCATCGGATATCCTGAAAATCCTGTTCGGGATGGGTCTCGGAGGGGCCGGCGGTGCACTTGGCGGTTCCGCCTCTACGCTGATGGGCGGGATTTCCGGCGGGTCCGCGGGAAACGGAGGATACCCGAGGGAGTTTGCCCCAGGGTCGCACCACGTCTACAAGGTCGTCTATGCACCGCGTCCAGCAGGCGTCAAGGGTCCTTACCAAAACATGAACTACATGGGCAAGGCCGATGCCTCCACGATAGCAGAGGCTTCCGAGCAGCAGACCCTAGAAGATCACAACGAAGCCCTCATGAAGTACGTGAGGTTGCTTCCGCCTGGTGCCACCCCCAGGCAGATACAGGCTGCCATGGACCGCGGCCGGGAGGAGGAGAAGACCCTTCCCAAGTGGTGGAACGAGTCGAACAACAGGCGCGAGTTCTCCGTATCGTCCTCGGCGGTATCCGGGATACGCATAACGCCGGAAGGCTCGATCCAGGTCAAGTGGGGCAAGACCCCGAAGTGGTACACGTTCAAGAACTACCCGAACACGATGCTGGCGTCCAGGGCAGCCAGGGAACTGCTGGAAAGCGATTCGATCGGACGGGCCGTATATCCCGTAATCAGTCACCCGCCGAAGAAGCCGAACCCGTTGCTGGGTGCCTGGAACAAGAAGAACTATGAAGGCGGATACGCCGTCTAAGGAGCAGATTATGGATTGGAGATGGGCACCGGGTGGACCCGGATATCAGGAACAGGCGGCACAGGGAATGGCCGGATACAGGTCGAACGTGGCGCCCCAGGGCTACACGCAGCAGGTGCAGCCCCGGCCTGCCTATGACATGAACGCCTACGGGCAGGGACTGCAGCAGGCTTCCGATGCAGCCGGCCTGCGTGTAGAATACGAGCGCAACAGCGCCCGCATTGCCGAAATCGAGGCACGCCTTGCCACCATGGACAAGGAATGGGATGCAGGCGCATACGGTCGTAACCGCGACGCGATGAACGACCTCGACTTGCAGCTTGCCCGTTCCAGCGCCAAGCACGGCAACCTGGACCGCGCGTACAACCACCTGGCCCGTATCGACAACAGGAACGTCGTCGGCGCCAACAAGGACGTGAACGCCATGACCCAGAAGGATGCCGACCGCAAGGAGCTCCGCAACGCCTACATCATGATGGCTGAGGGTTCCCCTGCCGCACAGGCCGCATGGAAGGGCGCCATCGCCGACATGGAGGCCGCATACGAGCGCAAGTACGGCGAGAAGTTCGAAGGTCTCGCTGTTCCCACTGGCGACGTGGGTGGCGCTTCCGGCGTAGAGTCCTGGGCACAGTTCGACAACCTCCTGCAGCAGAAGAAGAACTCCAAGGGCAACCTGAGCAATGCATCCATCGAAGAGATGAAGTCACTGCTCGGGAAGATGCCCCAGGGAGAGGAATACAACAGGCGCAAGGAACAGCTCGACTCCATGAAGTCCCAGGAGACGATCGACGCGAACGCCAAGAAGCAGCGCCAGAAGGAATCCGCGGCAATCGACGAGGCCATGGCCGCCATCACCGGGTTCAACATGGAACCGGGCGAGAGCAAGACATTCACGGCCAAGAACGGCCTCACGGTGACTTGCACGAAGAAGGGTACCGGGATGCAGTACACCTGCGGAAGGACCACGAAGTAAGGAGCTACGATGGACAAGCTGAGCAGACAGGAATGGGAGAATGCCCTCGAAAAGATGGCGGTCAGCGCCGGCAAGGCCTGGCTAGAGGACATGCACTCCATGGAATGGTACGAGGCCAACGAGCTCGGCCAGAAGGGCGTGCACGACGCCGTGCTCGAACGCCTCATGAAAGAATATCCGTACGAGACCGTGACGAATGCCGATATAAAGGGTCTGGAAAAGACCAAGGCGCTCGACTGGGCCAATTTCATCAACAAGGTAGGTCCTGACCCCAGGGCCATACGCGACAAGGCGGAGTTCGACAAGTACCTCCCGTTGCTGAAAGGTGTCGCCGAGGAAGGCAAGGACTGGTATTCGATGGGTGGCAACGCATTGAAGTACAGGGCCGCCAAGGAGTTCGGATTCCCGTTCACGAAGGAAGGTTTCGACGAGTTCCTCTCCAACCTCGACAAGTACCAGACCATGTACGACCGTGCACAGCTGGTGAAGGAAATGGACGACGAATACCCGGTCCGATCTACAATAGCGAAACTGTTGTTCCCGACCGCTTACAGGGGCATCCAGAACGCAGTCGCCGACCCCGACAACAACGACCTCAGCGCGGCACAGGCGGCAGCCCTTACCGGACTGGATGCCACCGTGGACGTGGGACAGTTCCTCGCTCCGTCCGTACAGATGCCCGGCTCGTATTTTGCCCGCAGGCCGCTGATGAACGCCACGGCGGACGCAATCCTCCAGGGCGTGTATGAAGCCGGAAGGCAGGCAGGCGGAGAATCCATCGCGGATGTCGAACCGGACTATGTGAACGTCCCCCTCGCCACGGTTACCGCAGGCGCCACGCGCCCTGGCCTCATAGGGACCACGCAGCAGATGCTGTCAGGTTTCACGGGGCCCGGGGCCACCAGTTTCCGCAGGGGCATCGTAGGTTCCACAAGGGCCGGAAACCCGGTCGTGCAGGAACGGCAGGCGCTAGAAGACGGCATCGACCTGTACAACTCCCTGTTGAAACGCGAGGCCAATCTTGCCAAGGGAGGCTCCAAACCGGCCGAAATCGTGCTCGACCTCCCAGATAAGAAGAAAATTGGTTCGGCGGAGACGGCGGACAAGCTCCGTGGCGTGTTGGATCCGTTGAAGGGCAAGGTGGAAATCAAGCGGACCACATTGCCCGACGGCTCGATTGCAACCGATTTCATAAAGGGTGCCGCACCGGAGAGTGGGACGATAGACAAGGAGAAATTACTGGCCCTCTATGACAACCTGTACCCGGGATTCAAGGGAACGCTGAAGAACGGGAAGGTCACAATTTCCGACGACATCGGCAACGTATCGGTGAAAGGAGACCCGGGAAATTCCGCCAGTTTCACCAAGATTAACCAGTTCCTTACCCCGAAGACCGAGGAAATCCTCCGTTCCGTCATCCCCAGCAAGATGGCCGAGCTGGAAGGCATGAACAAGTGGTACAGGGGCGGCATGAAGTTCGGTACCGCTCTCGGCGACATCGGCGGACGCGTGGAACCCGTCATCAAGGTGAACCCGCTGAACCCGTTCGTCAGCGATTCCCCGGTGTCCGACCGTGCGGACGCATACAAGGACACGCAGTGGTACAAGAGGCTCAGTGACGAGTCCAAGAAGATTGTGGACGAGGCCTTCTCAAGGAAGGAGTCGGGGAAGTAGGCCCCATTTTAAGTGTAGAGGTTCAAGATGCTTGAAGCAAGAGAAGCCATAGAGAAATTCCTCGATTTCGAACGCCGCGCGAGTGCGGCCCGGTCCACGCAGATCACGCGTATCAAGGAGGACAGGAAGTTCCTCTCCGGGAACCAGTGGGACAAGGACGACAACTCCCTCATCTCCACGAAGCGCAACAGGCGCGTCGTGAACATCCTGTCCAACGCGACCAATTCCGTCGTGAACCAGTTCGCGAACTACCCGTACAAGTGGTTCGCCTCCGACGAGGAAATCGACAACGTCTGCGAATCGTTCCTGAAGACGGGCGGCAACATGAGGGCGTCATTCGACGTTCTCCGTTCCACGGTATCTTTCGGCCTCGGTTACTTCGCGCTCGGGTCCGAGAGCATTTCCGACGGTAACGGGAACACCGCCGAGATACCGGCACTGTACTCGATCGACCGCGTGGAGAACGTCTATTTCGACCCGGATTCCATATCCTGTGACGGTGCGGACGCCATCGAGGCCGCGGTGATCGAGATGCGCTCCAAGAACTACATCAGGGCGAAGTATGGCGACGAGTGGGTCACCGCCAAGGGATACAAGTCACTGGTGAACACGAGCGACAACCTGGACCCGGAACAGCAGCCGATTGTCACCTATTTCCGCGTGGAGGACGGCAAGTGTTCCGTCTACCGCCTGCTGAACAATGACTTCCTTGAAACGCCCGTACAGCTAGACATCGCCCGCGTGCCCGTATTCCCGTGCTACGGGGAGGCCTGCTGGGACGGCGACCGCATCATCTACCAGGGCCTGGTGCGCAAGGGAGCCCCGGTGCAGAAGCTCGTGAACTATGCATTCACCCAGCTCGCAGAACGCATGGCCGTGGCGCCGAAGCCGGTGTTCCTCACCACCCCGGAAGCCGTGGAGAACTACGACGACGGGTACAAGAATTTCGCAAACAACCTGAACCCGCTCCTGCTCTACAACCGCATGAGTCCCGACAAGAAGACCGAGTACGAACCGCCCACGCGCCTCGACAACAAGGTTCAGTTCGACGACATCACCGGTATCATCGGGAGCCAGCTGGACCTCATGTCCACAATCACCGGCGTGGATTCCCGCGGTCTCCTAAACGACGCGCCGCAGCGCACGGCCACCGAGGTAATCTACTCCGACAAGAACGTGCAGCTCTCCACTTCCCATTATTTCGCGAACCTACGCGACACGTTCAAGGCTGTCGGAGAATGCGTCATCAAGCTGCTCGGCGGTATCGACGTGACTCTCGACGTCATCCAGGGACCGGGCGAGTACATGGAGAAGCAGATTGCACGGCAGGAACTCGTGCAGCTGGCGGGCATCGTGCCCGACCAGGACAAGATGAAGCTCGTGGACGGCATCCTCCTCAGCCACAACGACAACGCAATCCTCAGGAACGTCCTGGGCGCCCTGCATGCACAGCCGGCACCTACCGCCATGGAACAGCAGGCCTTCGACACCATCGAGCAGATGAAGCAGGCCCTCGGCGACAAGGACAACGAAATCGCCCAGCTCCAGGAACAGATAAAGAACTACGAGCAGGTCATGAACAACGAGGACAAGAACATCCAGGCCAAGTTCGCCGAGATGCAGCTGCAGCACCAGCAGAACCTCGAAAAGCTCGCCTTCGAGAAGCAGCTCGACCAGGGTGCCGATGCCGGGAAGGCCGCACTCGATGCCGAGAAGGCCCAGATTGACCTGGAACAGAAGGCAATCCAGCTGGACACCACCAAGGTCAAGGCAGCCGCCGAGATGTTCAAGGCGCTCACCGCACCCCAGGGAGGAGTGAAGAATGAAGATTAGTCTGTCCACCCACCAGTTCTTCGATGACGAGGGCCGTCCGCTCGCGTCCGGCAGAATCACCGTGTACCTGCATGGCAGCGACACCCCGGCCGACCTCTACACCATGGAGGGCGACGAGTACGTGCAGGCCGACAACCCGGTCACCTGCTACGAGGACGGGCGCATCCCCACCCTGTTCTTCGATGCGTCGGTGGTCGATGTCAAGGTCGAGAAGAGCAACCTGGACGGCACCTACGAGCTCCTGGACACCTACGAGGACGGTTTCGACTTCGCATCCGCAAAGAACGACACGGTGGTCTACGACATCGACAGCCTCCACGAGGCCAACACCGAGGTGGGCGTCGTTTCCGTGGTCGGGTATGACGGCGAGGTCTACGCGCCCCAGCGTACATACGTGTGGGACCCGACCTGCACCGAGCTTGCCGATGACGGCGTGATTGTCGAGAGCGATACGACGGATACCGGACGCTGGATCCTCCTCTGGGACGACGAGAAGCTCCCGTGCACGGTCTACGGCATCGCTCCGGGCAAGGAGGCCAACATCAGCGCCTTCCTGACCTACCCGGATTTCGTGGGCCAGTGGTCCATCAGGACGCCCAGGATCCCGCGGTTCCTCTCAGGCGACTACACCAGCAACACGACATTCACCACGTCAAGGACCATCTACTTCGACGAGGGCGCCAGGTTCTACCAGGCGAAGTTCGTCTGCAGCAGCGCAATCATCCCGAGCAATTCGGGATACGTGGCTGACTTTTACTTCACTGACCATGCATCGGTGGCCCATTCGTCCTGGTTCCGCACCCTCGACTCGTTCCTCACCTGCAACGCGTCCAGGTTCGTCGTGGACGGCACGAACTACTTCATGAGCACGGCGGTCTCCTATGAACGGGAACTCGCGAACGTCACGCTCGAATACACCACGAACACCAGGCTCCCGATTACATACACGGGAGGCGGCAAGATCACGCTTTCCCGCGTGAACATCATCGGCGAGAGCATCTTCAACCAGAGCGACATCCTGTACTTCAAGTACACCGACATCCAGGACAAGTGGTGGAGCTCGCCTGAAAACATCGACTGGGTGAACAAGGTGTCCGCCAGGGGCGCCGCGCTGAACAATCTCCGCCTCGACAACTTCAGGGTCACGAGCGCGTACGTGAAGGCCATCCGTGCCAACGGGGCGACCGTGCTCGACCTGGCCGGAAGGAACGTGTCGAGCCTCGATGCGTCAGGATTCACGACCATCAGGAACGTCGTGGCGAACTCGCTCTCCATAAACGCCGGATCATCGGACGTGCAGCTGCACAACGTCACTACGGACTCCCTCAGCCTCACGTGCCACCAGGTCGGCGTATACGGCTCCCGTATCTCCTTCGGCAGCGAGCCATCCATTTCAGGAGGCGCCTGGTTCTACGACAGCACCGTGTTCACCTATTCACCGTGGACCGGCGGCACCCAGGTCATCGCCGAGCGCTGCAACTGGAACGTAGGTCTCAACTACGCCCATGACAACACGTCCTCCCACGGGTGGCTGAGGTTCAACGACTGCATCTTCGGCGAGAACATCGGTCTCAGCGTGAAGCAGGTAGAATTGAAGGGCTGCATCTTCCAGAGTGGCCACGTAGTCAAGGTGTACCCGAAGAAGAGCGGGAACAACTACACGCTCACGTTCTCCATGCAGGACTGCACGTTCAACTCCGCATACCCGATTGAGTTCACGAAGTTCGACAGCCTGGACCCGAACGACGAGGTGTACGACTGCATCGTCTCGTGGACCATCGTGGGCAATACGTTCCTCGGAAACTCGGAAGGCCTGCGTTGCCGTTACTGGCAGCACCGTTCGGGAGGCAACTTCGACAAGACGTTCGTCGCCTTCTCGAACAGCAACTCCATCGTGTATCATGGCAACAGGGGCAACTGCCCCGCGGATACCGCCAAGGGCGTCGACATGATCAACGGTACCGGGTGCGAGAGCATGTTCTACTGGCTTGAACTCGGCGATTCCACCGCCACGCTCGACAAGCACAAGAAGGGCCCCGTCATGATGAGCATGAAGGCGAACACGGGCTCCTACCACTGGAACATGGCCGCGGTGAACGGGAACGGGTTCGCGGTGCGCTGGAAGTACACTGGAAACGACGGTGGCGAGTTCAGCACTGGCCAGGGGTGCTACATCTACCCGTGGGCGCACCTGAACGAGCCCACCAACAACGGCTCCCTGTTCGACGTGGGGTTCACCAAGTTCGGCAAGGTCGAGGAGGCCGAGCCCAGCTACTACCCGTACCACTGGCAGTTCGCCTGGTAGTGCGGTCCCATTTTACTCACAGAGGAATATATGGAAGTCTTACGCCTTTTCCCAGCTGTTCAGCAGTTCCAGGTAAAGAACGGCGCCATCAACACTGACGGGCGCCTCTACGTGTATTTCAACGGCACTGACGACCTCGCCGACTGTTTCGACGTGGACGGTTCCCGCATCGCGCAGCCGGTCATCCTCGACAACAACGGCCGGGCTCCGGGACTGTTCGTGGACGCGAGCAAGGTGTACCGCCTGGAAGTGCAGGACAGGTACGGCAACCTCCTCTTCACCGTCAGGAACATGGTTCCCACTGGCGGTGGCGCTGGCAGTGCGCTGGGCAAGGACTACGACGTGGTTTCCCTGGACGGTTCCATCGCTGTGGACAAGAGCGTGGACGCGGGCAACACCACGTTCGACCTCTCCATCGCCCCTTCTGACTCGGTGGAGTTCCTGGAATGGGGTGCCGCGATGCGTGGCAACATGCACGAGGGTGGCGTCAAGGCCGCCACTCTCACGTCCGGTACCATGGAAATGGGCGAACGGGGCCCCAAGCTCCTCAAGGACCACTACTACCACATCACCAACTGGATGACCGTCATCCCGTCTGGCACAGGCAGGAACTACGAGACCCTGACCGTGACCCTGCATGTCACGGACGGCACCGGGTGGCATTCTATACTCATTCGCGATTTCGACATCGACACGTCCGTCAGCGACAGCGTCACGCACGAGTTCTCGCTTGACTTCCTTGCGACCGAGGACTGCGAGATCTTCTGGGAACTGTCAAACAACGTGCCGGACATCGGCGTGGTAGACTATCTGGGCATGAACGTCCACAGGATTTACTCCGGAATCAATGCCGTTCCCGGTACCTGCGCCACCAAGCAGTGGGTCTCCGAGAGCTTCCAGCCCCTGAGCGGCATGAGCTCATACGTGCCCTACAGCGCCGTTGGAAACAACACCGTCGGCCAGGTGACTGGCATAAACGGGTCTGCAATCGCGGGTTCGATTGACTCCGCGACCGTGTCCTCTATTGCCTCCTCGGTCGCATCCGCGTACACGGAGAGCGCGTTCAGCTCCATCAGCTCCTGGACGGCAGATTTATCTTCGATTTCTTCCAAGGCGGACCAGTCAGCACTCACTGCCTATCAACCGGTGAGCGCCATGAGCGGTTACGCAACCGAGGCCTACGTGGACGCCGCAGTGGGGGACAAGCTGGATGCCACCGCTTCGTCCTTGTTCCTGACTTCGCTTCCGGACGACCTTGCCACCACGGGAGACGTAGCGTCTGCAGTCAGTGGTAAATTGGACAAGAGCGCATCAGGAGAGTTCTATCCGATGACCGGGAACCCTTCCGGGTTCTTGACAGCACATCAGTCTCTGGCCGGGTATGCCACCGAGCAATACGTTGACAGTGCCGTGAGCTCGAAGCTGGACACGTCCGCGTTCGCCTCGGCCTCGGGAAACTTCCAGCCGACTGGTGACTATGCCTACAACAGCAGCCTTTCTGCTTACATCCCCACGAGCGCAAGTGGCGCATTCCAGCCTAGCGGCGACTACGCCTTCAACAGCTCGCTGAGCTCGAAGATGGACGTGACCGCATCGAGCCTGTTCGTCCAGAACAGCGCCTACACGGCCTACACTGCGAACATGGGCGACGTGGTGAACAACATCTCGTCCAGCATCACCTCGTTGAGCTCCGACGTGACCGGGAAGCAGGACGCGTCGGCCATGACCGCCTGGATCCCGTATTCCGCGCTCGACTACTCGGGCACGGCCATCTCCGGCATCGGCGGGTCTTCGCTCGCTGGCATGGGTGGCGGTGGCGACTACACCGGTGTATACCCGGTGAACGTGGACAACACGGCACGGGAAATCTCCGTGGATTCCCTGCCGCTCGTCACGGATTCGTCCATGACTGCATACGGCTCCGCGGGTTCCTCCGTCATCGGTGTGAACATGGACATCATGAGCGGCAAGCTCGACTCGTCCGCACAGGTGGTGACCGCCACTGCTACCCGATTCTACCCCTACGCAGGTATGGACTTCCTGACGAGCGTCAACGGTGCTCCGGTAAGCGCATCGAGGGCAGGCAACGCGGCGAATGCGTCGCTCGCCAACTCTGCCTGGTACGACGGTACTGGAAGGTTCATTTCCGCATTGCCCGACAGTGCGACTGTTTCCGCTATTGCCTCCGCGTACACCACGGGCAAGCAGGACACGCTCACTTTCAGCTATGACGACGACAAGATTTCTGCCATCAACGGATCGGCCCTGGCAGGACAGGGTGGCGCCACGGGTGACTACGTGGAGAAGAGCTCGATGGGCGTGACCATCGGTTCAAACATCACGGCAGGTTCCACTGCATTCGCACAGGGCTCTGCCAACAGCTCTATCGGAAGATCCTTCGCACAGGGCGACGGAAACACCGCAGGTTTCTTCTCCTTTGCGCAGGGAGGCGTGAACAACGTGAGCGGTTCCTCCTTCGCACAGGGCTCCGCCAACATCGCGAACGGTACCGCATTCGCACAGGGTATTAGCAACATCGCAGTGGGAAACTCCTTAGCACAGGGGTTAGAAAACACCGCAAGATCTGTATCCTTCGCGCAGGGAATTCGCAACAGCGCAATAAACACGGCCACCGTATTCGGCATGTACAACCTGCATGGAGACGGCTCGACCTCTACCGGAAACTCCGCGGCATTTGTAATCGGTGACGGTACGGCGAACAACGCCCGCCACGACCTGATGCTCGTCACGAAGGACGGCGAGATTACCATGTTCTCATCGACCGCCGACACGGTCGGTACCGGCATCATGAGCAGCATCCGGGCAATCTCCGCAGCTGCCACCGGTGGCACCCAGGTGGTCACGGCCACCGGTAGCGCCAATTTCAACGGTACCGGAATCAACACAATAAACGGCAGCAGCATCATCGCGAGATCGCTTTCGGCTGGCAGCATAATGATCGGGTCCTCCGATCCAGGCATGTACCTGACGGGCGGATCTAACGGTGGCACGGCGTACTACAAATCCAACGAGCTGGTCATCAACCGCAGTGGATATGGCGAGACGATCAAGTTCAACCTCGGTTCCGCCGGTTCTCAGATATACGGTTCCGCAGCCGGTACCCGCGGCGCCTTCATGCAGATGAACAACGATAGCCACACTGCGTTCTTTGGTGCGGCAAGTGGCGGTGATGCCAAGATTGAACTAGATGGTTATTCCGCCGGCTCGGCAAACATGGCCGGGTGGGATTCCACCTGGAATACCGTATCCAACCAGAGTGCCAACTGGGGCGGCTCCGCGCTTGCACTGTCGGCAGGGCCGGGCGTGACCTTGACAAAGTCTGGCAATACGCTCATTGCCGGTCTGGATGAAACTGTTCTGTGGAGCGGCCCGTTCTCATCTACTACTACAACTGCTGCTACTTATCCACTATCGGAGAATATTAGGAACTTTGAAAAATTTAAGGTTGTTGTAAGCCCGAATGACCAATCGTTGTCTCAATTTCAAAGGCCATTACAAGAATTTGTCTTTAATCTAGAGAACAACTCATATAACGCAGCTATTTATGCCCACTGTCCGACTTACTCGATAGGTGGAAATGTTCTTACCATAAATTACTGGTATATAACAGGGTCTACGGGTTCCTGCACATCCCTTGCCTTGTTGCCAGGGGTTATTCAAACTAATTCAACAGTTACCACTGGAGTAACGGCATATGCTGGTGGAATAGCCAAAATCATCGGCATCAACCGCACGGCAGGTGTCTGATGGGAAGCTCTTTCTACATAACCTACGGGGGAAACCGACTGACATTCCCGGGAGTTACTGGGAGTGTCGCGTGGGAAGAAAAGATGGTCAAGGTGAACCTCTCTAACACCGACGACTACTTACGCATGCGATTCGTCGACTCCACCGGTGGAGAGACCGCCATCGAGGTGGGCAGTGGCGCAACGGCCACGGCGAGCGCATCGGTTCCTGTCGGTGTCACCGCATACTGGACGGCGAACGGGTGCCAGACTGGGGACAGTGCCAGATACCACGTCACCGGTCTCGGTGTTTCCGGCTTCGCGAATCTCTCTGCAGATACAGCCGTTGACACAGGGTATTACGTTTCCCCGAACGTAATGTCCTACGGATCTGCAACCTTGACAGCGACGGATACTGCTTCTGCTCAGGTGGAAACCGATGTTGCATACCGAGTCACGTATGGGGAAGGATCCAATAATTTTTATTCCACCGTTTCCGCTTCCAGCTGGGCCGGACAAATACTAGGCACTTGGAATTATACCACTGGCCGAGGGATGTGGATTCCACGGGGAGCCCAGGTCGGTTTCTCCGCGTCCTCGATATCGGGCCGCACATATACTGTGCAACCCAGCTTGACGGCTCTATCTGGTTATGCAATCGAGTACAACCACAAAGACATGGGTACCCACAGCCTGGTGACTGGGTATTTGACTGGCAGCAGCACTCTTGCCTTCCGTCTTGGTGGCGGACGCTACAAGAGCGTGTATGCCACCGGTACTGCGTTGCAACTTGCAAATACATCAGCCATTAGTGCAGCCTGCTGGCAGGCAGATCCGATTATATCGTCGTTCTCGTCGAACCTAGTCAGCGGATCGTCGACTACATCCTGTATAGCGGGTTCAGCAAATGCAGGTCTCGTGAATGGCTTTGAATCATCGACTCATTTAGGTACAATGAAGAATAGTGCCGGCACATGGATCGGAATATTAGGCAGCACCGGAAACTACAAGTGGCATGATGTGCGTCAATGGGTATCCTGCTCGGCGAAGATGTCGGGCATCTTCTCGGCTGTGCGTAGTAAAGGACACACCGGAAACAACAACGCGACATGGGTGCTATACAACCGAAATAGTTCTAACCAGTCAATTAGTGGAAAGGCCGGACAGATCGCCGTGCCTACCGCTTCCGGTAAAACCGCTACAACCACTCAGACCGGTGAATTCTCCTTGACTGGGAAATCAGCAAACGCATGCGGCGTATTCTCTATGGCCGTTGCACAATCAACTGCGCTTTATGCCAACTGCCGAGGCGCCTGGACAGCATCCGGTGTGATATTATAAGGAGGAAACCATGGACCCGACAATTACAGCACTCATAGTCGCAGCGACCTCGCTGCTCGGAAACCTGGCGCTCCTCGTCAAGGTGATTACAGACAAGATTAAGCTCACCAGGGAACGTGCGGACACTGCTGCCGTGCGTGACAAGGCCGAACAGGAAATCAGGGATGCCGTACTTAAACACGGCTTCCAGATCCAGCAACTACGGGACCAGCAGGCCCTCACTTCCACAGTGGTGGACGACCTAAGGGACACCTGTTCCACATTGAACACCAACATCGTCAAGCTCGACCTGAACGTCGCCAACCTGACTGACGTGATAAAGGAGTTGAAGAATGTCAGAAGCCATTAACAAGGTTTTAGCCTCCACTTCGCAGGCGTTTTCCACAGCCGAGATGAAGCAGGCCCGCGACAACATTTCCGCGCAGGCCAAGTTGACCTACGCATATTCCGGCAGCACCATCACGGCCATCGACGGCTCCGCCGTGGGCACGCCCGGCGCATTTACCGCAGTGCACCACGACAACAACCTGTCGGGCTCCGCCACTTCCGCGAAACCGCTAGGCCTATATTCCGCGATGGTGATGGACATGAGCCATGTCCCGTTCGGTGAACACACTGGCTCGGCGTTCATCGGCCAGCACACATATTCGTATCCTAATTACCTGGATGAACGGACATACGGGCTCGCTCCTGTATTCGGAATCATGGAAAGCAAGTCCGCCGCGTCAATCCACAACTCGACCGCGTTCATCATCGCGCATACGGCAAACGGTGTCGGCACCAATGTGACCACGTCACGGTACGGCGGTGAAGGCTGGTATATTTCATTCTCCGGACCGGATTCGTATATCCATGAAGTGGAAATGACCACGAGCGGAAACCGCTACGAGTACCTTGGGGACACGGCGAAGCAGGCCATCTACGGTTTCGGTTCCGCCCTGTTCACGGACAACACGGGGACCACGTGGGAGCAGATAGACGCCGCATCCATCAGGCGCTGGAACAGCTACTCCGCGGCCCCGGTAGTCCGGTGGGAACAGGTGACCCAGGGAGGCACCTCGTACTACACTGCGGACCAGCTGACCATCAGTCTCGACTTCAACAAGGTGGTCATGCATAACACCGACACGTCCATGGGAAACACGGAACTCGGTTACCTGGCCCCCACGGTCACACCCTCGAACCGCGAACGCATGCTGTACATGCCGCCACAGGGCGACGTGCCCCGCTGGGCGGACATCGAACCGTCGCCCTACCAGATCAAGGTGTACAAGCCGACCACGGCATCGGTCTACCTGCACACGTCCGACTACCCGCAGTTCCCGAACACCGCGGACGGCACGTTCGTCATCGTGAACCTGGGTGACGGTCCCCTCGTGACCTACCCGGACTCCTTGGGCGCTACGGCCAGCGTGGGACAGAACCAGAGCGCCCAGCTTATCTGGGACTCGCAGGGCAACCGCTGGGTCCACTGGAACAACTGAGGTGGCGACATGCTTGGCACGCTCATCTTCTGTATCGTAATAGTTTTAGCCGGGGTGCTCTTCTTCAACCCCAATGACTGGAGGAAATTCTGATGGCTCTCGTAGGCAACATCCTTCTCGGTACCGGGGCAGCCCCCGGCATGTCTTCCATCGCTTCCGCCTATGCGGAAAGCGCGGCTTCCTCGCGCATCCCGTGGAGCGCCCTGGAATACTCGGGACAGACAATCACGGCCATTTCCGGCTCGGCCATCGGTGGCCAGGGCGGTGGCGACACCAGCCAGTGCATGCCCAAGTCCGCATCGGCTGATTTCTACACGACCTCAAACCCGAGCGGGTTCATCACGGGCGTGGACCTGGGCCCCTATGCGTTCAAGTCATCGCTCTCCTCGAAGCAGGACAAGCTGACGTTCGGTTACGACGGCGCCAATATTTCAAGCATCGACGGCAGCGCCCTTGCAGGTGTTGGAAACGTGACCCCGGCAGACGTGTCGGCAATCGCCTCCTCGTATGCCAACGACAAGCTCGACAAGACGGCCAGTTCCACCTTCCAACCATCGGGAAATTATGCTTACCAGAGTTCACTATCTTCTTATCTCCCTAAGTCAGCATCCTCTAACTTTGCGCCTGCTGGCGATTATGCGTACAATAGTTCCCTGACAGGGTACTTGAAGAACAGCGCATCCAGCACCTGGTATCCAAAGACCGGGAATCCGAGCGGGTTCCTGACGGCGCACCAGAGCCTTTCCGGGTATGTTCCCAAGAGCTCCATCAGCGCCCAGAGCGCAACGTGGAACACGGTGACGGCCAAGGTTCCGAAGAGCGACATCAGTGGCCGTAGCGCCACCTGGAACACCGTGTCAGCGATGGTTCCCAAGAGCGCCATAAGCGCACAGAGCGCAACGTGGAACACCGTGTCCGCGAAGCTCGACAAGAGTGCATTCACGTCCTACACGGCAACCGCCGGTGGCCATACATACACCGGTGTTTCTCCGGTGGTCGTAAACAACGACACGGACCTTATTTCCCTGTCGGCAACGGCAGTTCACCTTGACTCGTCGTTGAAGACCTATAACTCGGGAACGTCCGCGATGGTTGGACTGACCTATCCTACCAGGATCGTAACCAATTCCTCGCAGGCGACGGCAAACAACGTCATCTACATCGTAACGGGAAGCAACTGATGCTTGTAGTGAATTCGCATACCTCCAACACGGTCATCTTCAACGGAAGAGCCACGACCGGCATCCTTAACGGTGCCGTCATATGGGGTGTTGCCCCGTCGCCGACCTATACCGGGACCGCGACAATGGACCTTGGATTTAGCGACGACAATTTTCATTGGTCAATCAGCGTAAACAAGACCAACCCATCCCGTCCCGACCTTTACTCTACCGTAACAAAGGGTAGCGGAATATCCTCCTTGACGGCATCGTCACACGCTACCGCATATATATACATAACTGCATCCTCCAAGTTCGCATCGTTCCCGGAGCCTCCTGCCGGGCTTGGATCTGCCGCACTGGTGAGCTGGGGGAAGTCCGCTTCCAATGGAGTGTTCACCGCACGGTATTCCGGTATCGTTCCTGACGGTACATGGACGATGGAGAGCAGTATCGGTACTGGAAGGAAGTGCATCAAGATTGTATCCATCCCAAAAACCACAACCGCGAAGACAGCAAGCTCGTATGCGCCATGGTATTTCGTCCCCAACGGTAAGGGAATCTCGTATGCCATGCTCGACAGCGCATCCGCGACCAGCTTCATCTCGGCTAAGACTAATCCATATAAGGTTATCGGCTCCGGAACCGGAACCGGGTACCTGTCAAACAATTCTTCCTTCGGCGCCTACACGTACACGACCGTCGCAGGTTCCGGAAGCATACCCGTGGCCGGCCGGCCCAGGCTCTATTTCAGCAATGCGAGCAACGTGGCATTCTCCGGGCGTATCTATGCCAAATGGGAAAGCGGCACCGCTGCCCCGAGCGCGAGCATGGGTGCGGCATATTCTACCAACAGTCACACGCTGAACTCCGCCACCGGGTTGCCGTACAAGCAGGTATTCACCGGTTCCTCCGGGAACTGGTCCACTACACTGGACGGTTCCACAAGGTGGGGCGGTACATGGGTCAACCTGCTGCCAGTCGCGGAGTTTACGGGTAAAAACGCATACGGTACGACGGCCCAGATAGCAATAAGCGCACATTCTGGCCAGTGGTCCGCATCCGGAAACGTGAGGTAAAGCATGGCATGTTTTTACAGTAGTAACAAGGGTGTACTCACCATGGGTGTCGGCCAGACCCTGACCGGCAGCTCGGTCGATACCGCATACACGTCGACTCCGACATTCTCCCCGGAGAACTACGACTATCTGGTTCTGTATTATTTTGGCGTAAATGCCGGAAATTACGGTACCGTATGGAACATGCCGCACATTACGAGCGACCACATTGTCGGGTTCCATTCTGCTGTAAACATACCTACCGGAGCCCTTACCGGAACCGGCACGGTCCTGTCGTTCCCGTTCGACCTCATGTTCAACCATTCCGCGTCCGGTACCAGCCAGTCAGTGTCGGACTGGTGGTACAGCGGGTACTCGGCCACTGGAATATGCAACGTAAGGGCGTATCTGGACGGGGGCGTGCCTCGCAGCGAATTCGTAAATACCCACTATGGTAGCGGCGTAAGCGCGTATTCCGCAATCAGGACTACCGGCGGGGGCGACTATACGACATCCGGTCCATATTACTGGGATATACCTGACCATACCACGACTGCGGAATCGGCCGAACACACACGCCTTGATACCAAATTCAGCGCCGTCAAGAACGCCTATTCCTATTCCGAGCTGCTCCCCCTGAGGAGCCTGCCATAGACTTGCACCGCCTTGATTTCCTTCAAGGACCGGGCGCCCTACGGGGCGCCTTCTTTAATATAGTTTCCCGGTATGAAGAACCTCACCGACTATAAACTTGAATCGTCCCATGATGTCAAGGATATCGTGACCGACGACGTTGAGGTCTACGAGGGTGAGAACTACCTGTGGGTTGCCATTCCCAAGAAGGACCTGGAACACTGGAGAAAGAAATGAAGATTGTGACAGCCATTCCCGTTAAGGAGCGCCCTGCGAACTGGGTGCCTAATGTCAACTACATCGAGAACGATGACGATACCCCGAGCCTCTGCAAGAAGCTCAACAAGGCCCTGGAATGGGCCAAGGAACAGGAGGCCGACTGGCTCTGCTGGCACCACGACGACCTTGAAATCCAATCGCCGGAACTGGTGGAACCGAACCTCCGCAGGGCATATGCGGACGGTGTGAGGGTCGGCGGGGTCATCGGCGCCCTTACCGTGTTCGTGCCACAATGGTGGCAGAATAACCGCCCAGTGATGACCTGGGGCGCCATCATCCAGGGATACAAGGACGGGCGCGAACAACTCATGGCCGACCAGCCAGGGTACATGCCCAACATGGCCATCGTGGACGGGTGTGTCCTCTGGATACACCGGGACATGTTCGATGTACGTGTGGAGGACTACGGGATGCACCTGTATGACGATGACATCTGTTTCCGCGCATTGCAGAGAGGGCACAAGGTGGCCTGCCTGGACGTGCGTTGCAAGCACCTGAGCGAGGGCGGATATGAGTTCAAGGACTACCAGGAAGCCAGCGACAGATTCATGGACTACTGGCGTGCACGTGCAGAATTCCCGGTCATTTCCGGGCAGAAGTTCAAGGAGGTGAAATAATGCTTACTTACCAGGACCCGGCACATCCTTTCATACAAGTTATCACGAGCGGCGGCTCTGGATGTAGATTCTACCGCGCTTCGATGCCTAGTTTCACCTTGAACTGGGTGGAAAATCTTGGCTTCCACTGCCTGGAACTTCCGGCACCAATTCTCTCCCCGGACATGCTGAACGCCACGCGTGCCATCGTGCTCAAATCGTGCGCGGGGTGGCAGGGCTTGCAACTCATCAAGCAGTTGAAGGCGCTGAAAAACAAGTTTCCACATTTGCGTATTGTCAATGACTTCGACGACATGCCATTTGGAAATGACGTGAAGCGCGAAGGTGACTCCGAGTTTGAGGCCTTCGCCGCAAAGACCTGGGACGACAGGCACAACGACTGCTCCATGGAAGCCGTGGCCATGTGTGACACTGTCACCTGCACCAACGAATACCTGGCAGAAAAGCTGAGGAAGACTGGTGCCAACGTCAAGATTATTCCCAACGCGTGCCCCAAGTCCATGTGGAGCCTGCCGCGCCGCAAGCCCCTGGAAAAGGACCTGGAAGTAGTGAACCTTACTTTGACACAATGTCCGCAGCATGCGGTTCCCGAACACGTGAACGAGAAGGGCGAGTTCGTCAAGCGCCAGGTCGGCGACTTCGATTCCGCAGAATGGCAGGAATGGATAATCAAGCACGTGAAGGACGGCGACATCAAGCTCACACAGATGGGAGGCCCTTCGTTCCTCTGGACCGAGATTCAGGACAAGGTGACGAACTACCCGTGGGTCACACCCAATAGGTTCGCCTCGCTCATGTGCCGCACTGCACCGGATTTGGTCATAGCTCCCATGGTTCCCTGTGAGCTGAACAGGTGCCGCAGTGACCTGAGGTACGTGGAAACAGCAATATGCTCCGCGGCATTCCTAGGCAGCGACTTCCAGGACAGCCCCTATTCCAAGGTACCAGAACTGTCACGCGTGCCACAGGGGGCCACGATGGAACAGTTGGACGAGAAGCTGCGCATGATTAAGGACCGCGACACGTTCAATTCGCTCGTCGATGAAGGGTGGAAGTTCCTTATTGAAGACGGCAGAATCATGGAATCCGACAAGTGCCTGAACCGCTACGTCGAGGCCTGGGCCATGCCGGAACAGAACCAGATTGCATTCGACCTTATCTAGGGTTCCCTATGCTCACCCTTCTCGGCATCATCCTTCTTCTGCTCGGGGTCGCCCTTGGCGTCCTTTCCGATGTTGATGATGGTCATTATGATGATGGCGACGGTCATTATCCAGGCACCTATCTGGCCGATGACATCGAGCCAGTGGGGTACGGGTACATGGAAGACGCTCGTGGCGTAGAACCACCCGCCTTCAACCAGGCACACCACCAGTATGGCCAGACCGTACTTTGTGATGGGTGCGCCGTTTATGCGGCCCCAGATGTAGCCGATTACACCCAGCGGTGTGAGCCAGAGGGCGAGCGTCGTCACCTTGAACCCGGCGTAGAGAATGATGCTGAAAATCCACTTTAACGTTTCCATGTCATGAAAATATAGCAAGAGCGTAATATGAACTACCTGACCCCGATACTTTATGGCCTGATAATAGGGCATTGGATCCTCCATGTGAAGGACCGCCTGACACCCGGAAAGACTCCTGGGCGGTATGCCATTGTTGGCATGCACAGCGGCAAAGAGGAATACATTTTCGTGGGTCAGTGCGACGACCGGGAACAGGCGCTCAAGGCGACCAACTATCTTGAAGACAATTCCATGTTTTATATCGCGCTCTGCTACGATCTCTATGATCCGTCTGACAGGGCGGAGTTTGAATCCAAGAACTATGCAGCATTACATGAATACGAGGATGACCTCTGTATTCAGGAGGTCAAGCGCATATGTGGCTCATAGACCCACATAAGACAGCCCAGGAAAACCTGTGGGACTGCGTGCGCGTGAATGTCATGGCGTACCGCACGAAAGCCGTGGCACACGGGTTGAAACTCACCTATGACGAATGGGAGGAGGTGATTTCCGATGTAACGATGGCGGCCGTGGGCAGGTTCATGAACAAGCTCCGCAATGGCCGCTACGATAGATCTTGGTCGTTCTTCTTAAATGTGCGCTCCTGTGTGCGCTCCGTGTTCTATGCTACTGTTAGCTTATACATAAAGAGGTATGTACAGACCAAGATTAACTCGTATGACCGTCTCGAATCCGCAAAAATCGAGCACATGGTCAACAGTAATCGGATGCCCTTCTACGTCGAGCACAAGGACGAGCGGACCCGCGCCATCAGTAACCTCCACACATGGATGGCAGGTTCCGAACATGCGGGGCACACTCTTAATGAACAGATAAACGACTACTGGGATGCGGTCGAGGCACACATCGAGACGGGTATCCCTATGGATGAGACTTCTTTGGACTACCTGCTCGGGTGCCGAATCGCAACCGGTCAAAAAGTGAGGGTGAAAATGTTATTGATGAGAGAAGCAATTACCGACGATGCAGTCACCGGTTCGCTCATGGTGGGACACCGGAAGATATGCTGCACGCTTGAAAACAAGAAACACCTCTTGCCAGAGGGTGAATATAAATTAACGGTAAGCAACAGCCCGACGTTCGCACGGGACCTTGCCCTAATTCACAATGAAAAGGTGAAGCCCAACAGGGGGTTCCGTATCCACGCCGGGAACACGGCGAAGGATTCGCGCGGATGTGTGTTGGTTGGTGAGAGCCTGGTTAATGGCAACACGCTGACCAATTCGCGCAAGACAGAAAAAATCGTTACTGCCATAGCAAGAAACGATTGCAAGTTGGTCATAACCACGAACGGTATGATTTAATAAATGCCCCCGGTGCCATGGGTTTCGAGCCCATGTATCTGCAGCTAAATAACCTTATGCACCGGGGGCCGCGCGTAAATCAGTCGGGAACTTGCATAATCGGGTACAGTTTTCCGTCATACTGGAACACGGGAATCTGGAAGGCGGCTTTTGGCCTGCTGGCCAGGTAGTCACACATGATGTCAATGTAGGGTTGCGCGAGTGACCGGAAGAGACAATGGGCCCTGTAGGCTGCATCTGGCTCCCAGGGCTTGATTCCTCGGTTCACCATTTCCTCGATGGCCTTGATGGCACGGAGGGTCTCCTGGATAATCGGGTCACTCAGCATTTCCGGCCTCGTGCTCTGCCCACATTTCATCTTCCTGGGCCTTCTTGTCCTTCGGGCCCATCCATTGCCATTTCCAAGCTGGTCCTCCCTTGCTGTTGTCACGGGGCACTTTCTGGCACTCTGACCGGGGATGCCACACAAGGCGCCCATTCTCGCTGCACCTTACCTTGCTGGATTCCCATTGCTTTCGGGCATCTTCCACCTTCTCGGGGGAAGCCAGGTGCTCGTTCAGCCTGGCTGCTTCGAGGGCCTTGAAGTCTTCATTTGTAAGGGCCTCGTCTTCTGCGGGGAGGTTGTCCGGTTCACCCTGAACCTTGGTTTCACCTTCGACTTCCACACTATTCAGGATGTTGTTTATGCGGAGATCAACTTCGAGCCGGAGTGCGTCGTCCCCCTGCTCCACGTTCCACTTTGAGGCCTCGCGCAGGAGGTCGATGAGATATTCGAGTTCAGTCTTCTGGTCTTGTGTCATAGTAGTTCCTTTTTGATTAAATCAGGGTCATATTCAAGGTCGCTCCAATCCATCGGTGGCGCCTCTGCCTTTGCCGCCTGGACAATCAGCGGGTCCTTCCGCATCTCCTTGCGCCATTCGCGCACGATGTCCTCGTTAGGGCTTTTGGGAAGCGAGCGCACGAGGCGCTCAAAGTGCCAGTCATCCATGGCGACCAGGTTCGCGAAGTTGTGTTCCCGACACGCCTTCCCCTCGGGACGCACAGGGCCAAAGCACCAGTCCCACCTGGAGATGTTCTCATCGGAATGGAAATCGTCCCAGATGTAGATCTTCCATACCTTCCACTCGTACATGAAGCGGAAGATTTGTTCCTCCGCTTTACGGGCAAACTCCTTGCCGATGGGGTGATGAGGTTCCAGGAGCTTGTCCAGCTCATCGCAGTGCCGGAGGTTGCCCCAGTCAATCTTCAGAGGAGTTGTCGGCTTCTCCATAGGTTTCCTCGTAGTCTGCATCCCAGTCATGCACAGGAAGGTTAGCCCCCCTTGCAAACTCGTCGAGGGCAAAGGCGATATCTTCCTCCACCTCCCCAAGGGTCATGTCATTGCAGTGGAAGCCATATTCGAAGGCGTGGTGGACCTTCTTGCAGAGTTCTTCCCAGTCCTCGATACTCGTATCGCACCTGTTGTATGGAAGGATTGCCACGCCCGTCTCGTTGGCGTAGTCAACCCAGGCCTTTTCGAGGCCCTTGACTGCGCTGATGGGGACGATGATTGTCTTCTTGCCGGCATCGAACTTGAAGATGCCAGAGGCATTCTTTACATCAGGAATATCGCGAATGTTACTCATGCGAACCTCCCTGGCGCCATGGCCATCGCGTCGCACCCGTCAACCGGGCGACATGGGCGCAGTGCATCGCGCATCTGCTGCACGGTGCCTATTGAGGCCATCATCTTGGCGCCGTCCCTCGGTGTGGAAATGGAATCCAACTTTGCGATAGTTGGCCTTGCTGATGCACGGAGTGCCTCGTGTTCGGCCTTCATGCGCCTGTACACCTCTTCCTTGGTATCCGGTTTCTCATGGAGCTTCTTCCATGACTTCATGAGGAAGCCGGCGACAATCATCGAAGATACTGCGAGGAAAATCTTATGCATCCTTCTTCCTCCAATGCTTGAAACCATTCTGGTCGCGCCAGTATTCACGCTTCTTGCCGGACTTGCTTTCCATCTGTCCCTTCGCATAGAACCTCACCAGGTCCTCGTGGATGTGACAGAGGTCGATATGGATGTCATAGAGGCGCGACGTGATTTGTGCCAACGCAAAAATTAACAGCAGTGCTGTAATGCCAGCACAGATATAGAATGCCAATGGCATGCTTACTCCTTGGTAATTTACTGTTCAATAAACAGCTTATATGCTGCCTGCCTTTCCTTCGGGGACAGGGCGGGCATCCTGCATATGTTTGTTGTTTCATGCATTAGGCGTGCATGGCGCCTGGCGGATTCCGATGTGGAAACCGGCCTGCCGGAGAATGAAGTGAGATCGAAGAAAACCTGCGGCATGTAAAACCTGAACCTATCTGCACCAACATGCGTAAATGGCGCGGATGTTAAATTTGTAACCTGTGCACGGTGGGTATTGGCGTCATGTAAACTGGTGACACCTCTACCAACGGGGTGAGTATCTACGATGTCTTCCGGTATCTAGTGTGATCTAGTCTTATCTAGTAATAGCTCGGCAGTATTCCGCTGCCCTCCCGGTTGGTCTACGACCCTAGTCATATCTGCTTATCGCATATAAAGCGTGCGAGCGTCGCGTTCTGCTACAAATAACTGCTAAGTATCTGCTGATGGCATCTTTGGCCCGCTAGGACCTGAGCGTTTCCTGCTCATATAAAAGTCTTGGGGTGGCCACCCGACCTGCGATACATGCAAAGAAAGCAAACAAGGAGGAATCGCAGGTGCTGTCTAGTTCGATGTTGTTAATGTAGCACTTTAGTTTCCGCTTGGCACGGGTTTTCGTGAAAAAAGTTTGATTGTAAACGCTTTTTTACATATAATGGCAACCACCGGATGTTGAACCTTATAAATCTTCAGGGGGAAGCAATCTTTTTGTTGCCAAACTGGAAACAATATGCTATATTCGGATTGTAATAGTTTTCTGGTAGGTGAAGTGGACGTCCCTGCAAGAAACAAGATTTTACCCAGTTCGGGTCCCCTGGTCGCTGTCGTCCACTTTAGGCACCAGGGGGCCCGTTTTCTATTTGGAGGGTAATATATGAAGCTGCACGCGATGGCGGACGATTCCAGCGGGTACCTGGAAAACACCCTCTTCTGGGAACTGGAAGAGAGCGACTACGACTTCCTGGACGTACCGGAAGAGTGTATGCGCATAGTGCGCGAGCTGCACGACCCGAAGTACCTGGGTAAGCCCATGCCCGTGAACAAGAAGTTCGACCAGGAATCGAACAGGCTCATCTACTATATAATGGACACATGGCCCTACAAGCACGCCCCGATGGCCTCCATGACCAACGGAAGGACCGGCGTGTCCACCGAGGCCCAGAAGCCGGATCCGGACTACGCGACATGGAACGCATACCGCGACCGCATCAACATGTGGCACGACAGGCTGTCCAGGAACGTGGGCAGGATGTGCAACATGTACTGGGCACCGGATTTTCCCAAGCTGAACCACAACGCGGTCTACGAGATAAGGAACGGAGGACTGGCGCAGATAGGCGGTGCAATCGAGGAATGTAAAGAAAAAGAAACAGAACGGCAGGGCAAGCGGTCGGCACCGGTGGACACGTCGAACCCTTCCGAATGGGCGTGGAAGTATTCCGAGGTTCCGTTCCCGGAAACGATGCAGCAGGTGGAGAAGATTGCGACCCCGCTAAAGAGCCGGGGAAATCATTACGGCTGGGACTTCGGGAAGTACATGATACCGCCACCGAGCAACGTACCGTCCCTCGCCAGGTCCATTTCCTGCATAAAGAAGTACCACCTGTTCGCCATAGCGAGGGCGCTCGTGCTCAGGTCCAGGGACATCAACTTCCCGTGGCAGTATGTCTACAATTCCACCAAGGAATCTACCGTGAACAATTCCAGGATAGCTCCGTACCGGGAAACCATGGTGCAGATGGCCGAGGAGGGAACTACCGCCGAGGAGGAAATGATCCTTGCAGCATGCGACGAAATCATAGGGTACTACAAGAAGTACCTGGATGGAAATGTCCACAACGAGAGCAAGAAGTTCGCCGACATTACCGGTAAGCCATGGGACATAAAACACTTCGTCATAGAGCTCCGGGAGAACCTCCACATAGAACTAAAAAGACTGGGTAAACCGGTTAAAAAAGAGGGCCGCTGAGGCCCTTATTTTGTATGCAATCATTGTATCTTTGTTGTATCTTTGTTGTATCTTTGTTGTATCTTTGTTGTATCTACCCTTGCATTTTTCCAGAAGCTAAGTTCTTGATTTATGGTGGGTTATGAGGCAAAAAATTGTATCTCGACATGCCGTAAATACTAAGTATAAGTATCACATTTCATGGAACCTGGCGGCACCAAGCACTGTGCTACTTATCCTCAGAACATATCCCTCGCCCCCAACAAAAGGCTCGGGATAAGCATCAACCGCCCGGACAGGCCGGGACGGTCCGATGCACGGGGGCTGCCGCCCCAGCTCCGCTTCGCTCCGCTTCCCCGCCCGAGCCTCCTTTTGGATGGGAATTGCTTGGAAGGTACTAACCCTCCCCGAATACTTCCTTCCTGATTTCCTCCACCCCAGCTTCCTTGATGTAGTGCTTCAAGGCAACTGCTTCGCTATCTCCGATCATCTGGCTGGCTATACGCAACCCGCACCTCCGGTAGATTTCAGTTGCTCTCGATCTGCGAAAGCAATGCAGTCCAGCGAGTGGAAGTCCCAGCTTCTTGACTGCCCTGGTAAGTACCTTGTACCTTCTCGTCTGGTTACTGCTTACCAGATTGAAGACGTAGCTGTCCGGGTCCTTCCTTATTACGTCCAGCTCGGCGTACAATTCCCAGGAAATTGGTACCAGCCTCTCCTTCCTTGCTTTCGTATTTACTGCCGAGAACCTTATGGTTGCCTGGTCGATATCCTTCCACTTGACTTTCGTCAATTCCTGGTTCCTGCAACCGGTCTCCATTAGGCAGCGGAAGTAGAACCTATATTGCTCGGTCCTCTCCGGTGTATCGGAAGTCACCGCGCAGCAAATTTCATACATGTCGTCATAACTCCAGAACACGTGGTCCCCCTCGACCGGCTTTATCTTCGGCAACGCTTCCGCAAGGTCGTTCCTTTTCAGGAACTTGAACATGTTGCGCAGGGCGTTGCAGTAATGCCTCCTGGTATTGTTGGACAGCCTGGCCTTGGTGGATACCAGGGACCTTACCTTCTCCGGGTCCAGCGAGTCCACCGTGGCATCGCCGAGAACGATGCGTGCAGCCTTCAAGTAGTTGCGGATAGTCACCTCGGACATTCCCTGGACGCGCATATCAACCTCCCAGCGCTCCATTATCCCTCCCGGAACAGAAACGGGCTCAGAGACCACTTTCTGTGCAAATGCCGGCGTGTCCACGGTAATCAGCTTGGCCGCAAGGTCGTCCGGCACCGCAAGTCCGGCCTCCAGATGCTCGTTGACCTGGAACAGGATGTTCTTCTGCCGCTCGACCCATTTCATGGCTTCCGCCTTGCTTTCAGTGTTCAGCGGGATGAACTTCTCCCGCCCGTCCTGCCTGACACGGCCATAGTACGGCGCAGTCTTCCTCTTCGGGTTCTTTACCAGTGCGGAGTAGCTGATTTTCATTTTAATTACCTCACGACCGCTGTCGGTCCGTTGTTACCTCATGTTGCCGGTGTTGCCACCGATGTTGCCAAAAATCTAGCAACTTGTTGCCAAATTATCCCAACAACAGCGTAAAACGGGGCATATTTTGGGAGGGGACGAAACCCCCTGATTGCAGCCTTGCTTCGTCGAATTACACCCCGCCACTTTTCTCGTCATCCTCGCGCAGGCGAGGATCCACTATCATCTTGGCG
>OCTW011605638.1_pt1 | contig 36073 bp, 25 predicted proteins | sample 1539671 | NCBI WGS metagenome assembly OCTW01 (sample SAMN02144230, study PRJEB22623) | gut metagenome | biome: sheep rumen | host: Ovis aries | place: New Zealand
CTTACGGTAACAAATACCAGACAGGGTGTCATCCCTACCGGAATAGAGACATGTGTCTTTGAACTTATTGGTCTGTCCATACTGTTTATTCTGATGATAATTCTGTTCATAAGACGTAAGAACAGATATTGTGAAGAGGAATAACTAAAACTAAAGCGATGCATCGATTGTGGTGCATCGCTTTTTTGTTGAATGATGCAATAGAACCGGTGCATCGTTTTTGAGTTTCAATATGTACATTTTTCCTCAGCAGTTATTTTTTCTTTGGTATTCAGATTATTCCGAAATCGCATCATCCTGTTTATGCTTGTCCCAGAAAATGAATCCCAGCAGGAAAACATAAATTGCTACTGAATAGAAAAATGTGAATGCCAAAAGGGGAACTGATACTTCGTTTTTGTTTTTCATTGATCATAACACCTTACTTTATTTGTTATTTATGTAGATTACGCTCTGATTTGTAATGCAATTATAGCATTAAAACGCTGTTTCTACCAATGGATTATCTTGAATATTTTACCACTTGTTATAATACGTTGTATAAAGTATAATCAATTCATAAGGTTGTATGTGCGGCGGAAGAGCGAATATCTGAGGCACAGGCAGGGTGTTACTGTGATCTGCGAACACCGTGCCAGGGGTTATTTTTTATAGAAAGTGGCGTGTTTTCTATGGGCAAATTTGTTATCAAGGAAGCAAAGACAGAGATGGAGAATAAAATATCATTAACAGGGTCTGATAAATAAGACTAGCCGTTCCTTTATTTGTAAAAATGTCAGGGCGGCTTTTCCTATATATATGAATCTGAGTTTCTTATTATATAAAAAACTTCGCGGATGCGTTGCAGCACTAGTTGCTGCTTGACGGATGTCTGCTGTGTGATGTATGGCAGCTATCTGCTGTTTAGATGCTGTGTGATGTATGGCGGCTATTTACTTTGGGGACATTGTGTGATTCGGAAAGGGATTGGATATGGTACATATTTTAGTAGTTGAAGATGATGAAAGATTAAATAAACTTGTCTGTACATTTCTTTCAGATAATGGGTTTTCCGCGACGGGCTGTATGACTGTAAATGACGCCTACGACGAGATGTATAACAATCTGTATGAAATGATCATATCGGATATCATGCTGCCGGGTACGGACGGGTATGAATTTGCCAAAACCATCAGAGGTATAAATAAGACCATACCGATACTTTTCATGTCCGCAAGGGATGATCTTGCATCTAAACAGAGGGGATTCCAGATAGGTATAGACGATTATATGGTAAAACCGATAGAACTGGACGAACTTCTGATGAGGGTAAATGCTCTTCTCAGAAGAGCAAATATTGAGCAGGAAAGAAAAATAACCGTTGGAAACCTTACGCTTGATGCCGATGCGATGACTGCAGAGATAGACGGTGAGGAGATTGCGCTTACAACAAGAGAATTCAATATCATATTTAAGCTTCTTTCTTATCCGAAGAAGACCTTTTCGAGAGCGGCACTTATGGATGAATTCTGGGGGATCGATTCTGATACGAGTCTCAGGGCGGTTGATGTATATGTTACCAAGCTGCGTGATAAGCTGTCGGATTGTGACGGATTTGAGATAAAGACTGTGCGTGGATTGGGATATAAGGCGGTTTATATTTGAACTTGGTAAGGAGCGGCAGATAGTGGTGAAACGTAAATATATAAGTCTGTCCGGAGATGAGCATATTGTTATTTCAAGAAATAAAGCCTCCGGGGATGAAAAAAGAGAAGATGAAAAAAAGAGCGGCGGTGCGATCGAAAATGCCTTCGGAGTCGGTAAGGTCAGGGAGTCCCGTTTTCCGCTGTCGCTTTTCTGGATAATCCTGGGGTCCTTACTTGTGCTTGCCGGAGTTCATATCGGAATCATTTTACTGATGCAGAAGTTTGAGTGGCCGGCGATCATTCAGGCACATGTAATGGTATTTTACTGGCTTTTCGTTGCCGGGCTGCTGACGTTATATGTCAGAAATACCATCAGGAAGATATATGATGTACCGCTTCAGGAATTGTCGGATGTTACGAAAGAAGTGGCCAAGGGTAATTTTGATATCAGTATAGAGCCGATTCATACAGCTGAGGATAAGATTGATTATCTGGATGTGATGATAAATGATCTGAATATCATGATCGAGGAGCTGGGGAGCATAGAGACCCTGAAACAGGACTTCATATCGAATGTGTCACATGAACTGAAGACACCAATGGCAGTTATCAAAAATCATGCCGAGCTTATGCAGACGCCGGGATGTACGCCGGAAAGGATGAAGGAATATGCCGGTATCATAGAGGAGGCGTCAGTCAAGATGACGGAGCTCGTCTCAAATATCCTGAGGCTCAATCGTTTAGAGCATCAGAGGATAGCTCCGGAACTGTCCGAGGTTGATATCTCAAGAAATCTATGCGATTCAATAATTCAGTTTGAGGACCGTTGGGAGAAGAAAAATATAGAAGTTGACGTGGATGTTGAGGATAGAGCGGTGATTCGTTCCGATCCTGACATGCTGGAGCTTGTCTGGAATAATCTTCTTTCAAATGCAATCAAATTTACGCCTGAGGGCGGACATATAGGTGTCAGACAGTACAGCACAGATAAATGCATAACAGTCACCGTTACTGATGACGGATGCGGGATGACGGAGGAAACAAGGAAGCATATATTTGACAAATTCTATCAGGGAGATACGTCCCATGCTACAGAGGGGAACGGTTTGGGCCTCGCTCTGACATTAAGGATAATCAGGCTTCTTGACGGAGAGATAAGCGTTGAGAGTGAACCCGGAAAAGGCAGCTGTTTTACAGTAAGATTAAAGAAATAAAAAGAAATAGAAAAAAGAGGACCGGAAAGTCAGGATGAAAAATGGCTTTTCGGTCTTTTTATTTTGCACCGTTCCGTAATGATTTATAAATATGTCTAAATGTGCGGGTTCGTCCGAAAAAACGGTGAAATTAACAAAACAGAAACAAAACTCAAACATTTGTTAAAAAAACCTTGTGTATATTTATGCCAATGAAAGATGAAAAGGACAGACGGTAAGTTTACCGGTGACGCAAAGGAATGTAAGGAGGATGAACAGAATGCAGAAATATGATGATAAAGAAAGGCAGAACGGACCGATAGAGGTAAAGGAACTTACAAAGGATTACGGACACGGAAGAGGTGTATTTGACGTAAGCTTCTGTGTCGGCGAAGGAGAGACGCTTGGTTTTCTCGGACCGAACGGAGCCGGAAAATCAACAACGATGAGGCATCTGATGGGATTTTCAAAGCCTCAGAAGGGCCTGGCCTTGATAAATGGTCTGGACACCTGGAAGAAGCACAGCAGATTGATAAGAGATGTCGGATATCTTCCCGGAGAAGTAAATCTTCCCGATGGTCTGGATGGATACGGGTTCATAAATATGATGAGAGGTCTTAAGGGCATTGACGGAAGTGATGAGTACGCCTGCAAAAGACTTAAGGAATTGCTGGATATATTTGAGCTTGATCCGTCAGGAAGTGTAAAAAGGATGAGTATAGGCGAGAAAAGGAAGCTGGCTGTTGTAACTGCATTTATGGATGATCCGAAGATACTGCTTCTGGATGAGCCTACATCGGGACTGGATCCTGTAATGCAGGAAAGATTTACGGGATTCATCCGGGATGAGAAGAAAAGAGGGAAAACCATACTTCTCTCGAGCCATATTTTTTCGGAGGTTGAAGCTCTTTGTGACAGGATAGCGATCATTAAGGATGGGCGGCTGGTTTCAACACTTGACTCGGCAGACGTTAAGCACGGGCTGAAAAATGTATTTACAGTGTATTTTGCAGACGAAGGAAGTATGAAGGAATTTACGGAAAGCAGTGCTAAGGTTCGGGGATTTACCGGTGATCGAAGCAGCCTGGACCTGGGAAATACTATACAGAGTGTGGACATGGGAAACTGTTCGTGCAGCGTATCGGTGGATGACGGAAATATAAATACATTCATAAGACTGCTGTCATCCTTCAGGATCAAGGGTTTCAAGGAACATTCGGTCAGTCTGGAAGAGTTTTTCATGCATTTTTATAAAAATGATAAAAGCTTTGCACTGGGATAATACGATGATAAAAAGCCGGAACGTACAGTGAATGGAAGAGAGAACGGATAAAAAGCCGGAACGTAAAGTTAACGGAAGGGAGTAAAGATAATGGGTTTGGATGATAAGAGGACCATGGATCACTCTGAGGAAGTCATTAGGGTAGATCATATAACAAAGGATTACGGACATGGAAGAGGTGTATTTGATTTTGATTTTTCAATCAGAAAGGGCGAGGTTTACGGACTTGTAGGGACCAATGGCAGCGGGAAGACTACGACTATGAGGCAGCTTATGGGATTTCTGAAACCTGACAAGGGTCAGTGCAGTATACTTGGCATACCGTCATGGAAGACATCTCACAAATATATGAACAGAGTCGGCTATGTTCCGGGAGAGATTGATTTTCCGGATGTCGGGAGCGGAAGTGATTTCCTGAGGCTTCAGGCACAGTTCCTTGGAATTAAGGATATGGAATATATAAATGAATTGATAGATATGTTTAAGATAGATGTAAGTGCAGGACTCAGGAGAATGAGCAAGGGCATGAAGCAGAAGACCGCACTGGTCGCAGCTTTTATGGGTAAACCGGATGTTCTGCTGCTGGATGAACCATCTACGGGGCTTGATCCTTTGATGAGAGATACGCTTATAGAACTTATATTACGAGAGAAAAAAAGAGGATGCACCGTATTTATGAGCAGTCATATTTTTAAGGAGCTTGATGATACCTGCGACAGAGTCGGTTTCATCCATAACGGGAGATTTATAGAGGAGATCAACAGCAGCGTTTACTCTGACAGGGAGGAGAAGAGATACCGGATAGGCTTCGAGACGGATGAGAAGTTCAGAAACTTCATGGAGGCGAATCCTTTCGAGGTTGAGAGCTTTAGCCGGGAGCATCGACACGTGATCATAAAGGTGGCTTCAGGCCGGGCGGCTGATGCCAATACACTTATGAAAATACTGGCCGGATACAGCGTGAGATATATGAAGTATATGCCTTACACACTTGAAGATTATTATATGGAAAATATAGAAAGCAAAGTCAGCTAAATGAGGAGGATGAAAAATGTTCAGTTTACCGCTTTTTAAACAATCAATTAAATCAAACTGGGTTATCTGGTCGGCAATGACGGGGGTAATGACTATACTCTGTATACAGTTTGCTGCACTGGAAATGACACAGCCTATGCTGTTTACGATATTTTACGGGATGATGACAACGATACTTCCGGGCATCTATGTTCTGGTGACATCAAATAAACTTATAGCCGGTCAGGTTGACAAGGGCTCCATGGCATATGTATTATCAACATCCGTCAGGCGTGAAGCAGTTGCTTTTACACAATCGGTATTTATGATCACGTCACTGGCGCTTATGTTCGGAATTGAAACGCTTGCACATATTGCAATCAATTCATCGAACCCGATAAGCATGGCAACGATCGGATATACAGGTCTTGCAGGAAATATAACAACAAAGATGATCATAGAAGTAAATATCTCGGCCTTTGTAGTGTGTCTCACGCTTGCGGCAGTGTGTATGGCTTTTTCGGGAATCTTCAATTCTTCGAAGTATTCACTCGGACTCGCCGGAGCATTTGTGGGAGAATCAATACTTGTAAATATGCTTTCAATGTTTGGAAGGCTGGGAGTTGACGGCCTTAAGGATATGAAATATGCCACAATATGTTCCTTCTACGATTATGAATCGGTTCTTTTCGGTAAGGCTGACTGGGCAGAACATCTGATAATCCCTTCAGTTATAGCTTTGGCAGCTTTCGTGACAGGCGCAGTGGTATTTAAGAAGAAGGATCTGCCGCTGTAAGAGAAATACAGGGCACTACTAAGCCGTATCATCAAGCAAACAAATATCTTTTTGTAAGAAAAAAATTGACAGATACCTTGAAATGTGTATAATTTAATTCATCTGAATAAAGTAAACCGATGACGTGGAGATAACGGTGAAAGATGTGCACCCAGAGATCGAACCCGGAGCATCAGGCAGTGACATAGTTATTGCGAGGATGTGAGGCTGGAAGGTTCGTTGTAACAGTTCATCAAATGGACCACCGAGGGAACAGGGAAAGCCTTTGATCTATTGCCGAATGGCAGAAAGGTAAGTATCATGTTACGTGTGCGAGCGTTAATCGCTGGGGATATGATGGTATCCCGACAGAGTGCAGTAAGCTTATATAAGCCGAAGCTTTATCAAGAGCTGAGAAGGCCGGTATAGGTAAACTGAAATAAGGTGGCACCGCGAATGATTTTTCGTCCTTAGTCTGACTTAGAGTCGGACTAAGGACTTTCTTTATGTTTATGACGAGCGTGCAACATAAAATGACTCCGGAGGAGTCATTAATGAAATGCAGAAGGAGGAGTGAGGTCGATGATGATCACAGAAAAAAGTAAACTGAAACAATATGCGCAGGATTACAGAAGAGTTCCTGTTGCGAAGGCTGTGCTTTCCGATGCGGCAACCCCGATCGAGGTTATGCGTAGACTGAAAAAAGTCAGCAGGCACTGCTTTATACTTGAAAGCGTGGAGAGTCAGAAATACTGGGGACGCTACACCTTCCTCGGCTATGATCCTTCTCTGGAGATAAGCTGCAGTGATTACAAGATGAATATAAAAAATGTTCGCAGCGGAGAGAATGAAGAGATTGTACTCGGTAAGGACAGTGAATACGAAAAACCTGAGGATTATCTGAGACATCTCATAGCTGAGAACAAAAGCCCGAGAGTTGAAGGGCTGCCGACCTTTACAGGTGGGCTGGTAGGGTATTTTGCATATGACTATATCAAATATGCAGAGCCTCGATTAAAGCTTGATGCGAAAGATGAGGACGGCTTCAAGGATATGGATCTTATGCTTTTCGATAAGGTTATAGCCTTCGACAATATCATGCAGAAGATAATCATGATCGTGAATATTTCGACCGACGATCTTGATAAGAATTATGAGCTGGCTGTGAGTGAACTGAATGAGATGGAGGCGCTTGTCACATCCGGTGAGAAGGCTGACATTCCTAAAGGAAAGCTTCTTTCAGATTTCAGAGGACTCTTCAGCAAGGAAGCCTACGAGGCAATGGTTGAGAAAGGAAAATACTACATCCACGAGGGTGACATCTTCCAGGTGGTTCTTTCAAACAGATTTGAGGCGGATTTCTCAGGAAGCCTCTTCGATACCTACAGAGTGCTTCGTTCAACCAATCCATCACCATACATGTTCTACTTCGGAAGTGATGATATGGAGCTTGCGGGAGCATCTCCGGAGACTCTGGTTAAGGTGGACAACAGAGAAACCTACACCTTCCCTCTTGCGGGAACGAGACCGAGAGGCGCAAATGATGCAGAGGACAAGGCGCTTGAAGAAGAATTACTTGCGGATGAGAAGGAACTGGCAGAGCACAATATGCTGGTCGACCTCGGAAGAAATGATATCGGAAGGGTCGCAGAGTTCGGCAGCGTTAAGGTTGAGCATTATATGGATGTTCAGAGGTATTCACACGTAATGCATATCGGTTCAACGGTTCACGGAACACTGAGAGAAGATAAGGATGCACTTTCTGCATTATCTGCAATCCTTCCGGCAGGAACACTTTCCGGAGCACCGAAGATAAGGGCCTGTGAGATAATAAATGAGCTTGAGGACAGCAAGCGAGGCGTTTACGGCGGAGCGGTCGGATATATTGATTTCACAGGAAATCTTGATACATGTATAGCCATAAGGCTGGCTTTCAAAAAGGGCGACAAGGTATTTGTCAGAGCAGGCGCAGGAATTGTTGCTGACAGCGTTCCAGAGAAGGAATACCAGGAGACGATCAATAAGAGTAAGGCAGTCATGAATGCTCTTCATGAAGCGGATGAGATGTAAACTGGTCATGAAAAATGCCGCTTCACAAAAACAAAGTGGCAGAATGATGAGATCATGGCGTGATGATATATAAAGTTAGTTAGAAAGGATGTGGAAAAATGATACTCCTTATAGATAATTACGACAGCTTTTCGTATAATCTCTATCAGTTGATCGGAAGCATAAATCCGGACATCAGGGTTATAAGAAATGATGAAATGACTGTCGAAGAAATAGAAGATCTGGCACCGAGCCACATAATCCTCTCACCGGGACCGGGCAAGCCGTCCGATGCGGGAATATGCGAGGATGTAGTAAGAAAACTGGCAGGAAAGATACCTATCCTCGGCGTATGCCTCGGACATCAGGCGATATGTGAGGTTTACGGGGCGAATGTAACCTACGCGAAGCGTTTGATGCATGGTAAGCAGTCAATATGCTCGATAGAGGATGATGACATATTTGACGGAGTCGGTCACAGAACAGCTGAGCTCGCTGATTATGGCAGCACTATCACGACGGCCGGAATGACCGGTGAAGCCGGCGCATCAGGGAATGGGGCGGCAGGAAGATCAGCCGGCTCAGAGAATGATAAAAAGAGAAAACTCAGAGTTGCGAGATATCATTCACTTGCAGCAAAGGAAGAGGGCTTCCCGGAGGAGCTTAAGGTTATAGCTGTTGCGGATGATGACGGCGAGATAATGGCAGTAAGGCACAGGAATTACATGGTTTATGGATTGCAGTTCCACCCGGAATCAATCCTTACGCCTGAGGGAATGATGATACTTGCGAATTTCCTGAGATAAAGGAAAAATATGAGTATCTGCCTGATGCAACAAGATGCGAAGGTAAGAGCAATACAGTGATCATACGTGATGAATGAAGTGATGGTTATCATTCGGAATCGTGAACCGAAAATTATTTGATTGTTAATGCTAAGATATAAATCATAAAAATGTATTGAATACGGAGGAATAATAAGATGATCAAGGAAGCAATCGAGAAGATAGTTAATAAGCAGGACCTTACATTTGATGAGGCATACACAGTAATGAACGAGATAATGAGCGGCGAGACAACGCCTACACAGAACGCAGCATTTCTTTCAGCTCTTTCAACCAAGAGTGCAAAGGCTGAGACAACAGATGAAATCGCCGGTTGTGCAGCTGCCATGAGAGCACATGCAACACAGGTAGAGACAGGCATGGAGATTTTTGAGATAGTCGGTACAGGCGGAGACAATGCGCAGAGCTTCAATATTTCAACAACATCTGCTATAATCGCTGCAGCAGGCGGTATGAAGGTTGCTAAGCATGGTAACAGAGCTGCTTCTTCAAAATGCGGAACAGCTGACTGTCTTGAGGCTCTCGGTGTAAATATCCAGCAGGACCCTGAGAAGTGTATTGAACTTCTGAACGAGGTTGGAATGTGCTTCTTCTTCGCTCAGAAATATCACAGCTCAATGAAATATGTTGGTCCGATCAGAAAGGAACTTGGTTTCAGAACCGTATTTAACATTCTCGGACCGCTTACCAATCCCGGAAAGCCACAGATGCAGCTTCTTGGTGTATATGATGAATATCTTGTTGAGCCGCTTGCACGTGTACTTGTAAGTCTCGGCGTTAAGAGAGGAATGGTTGTATATGGACAGGATAAGCTGGATGAAATATCACTCAGCTCACCGACAACTATCTGCGAGATCAAGGACGGATGGTACAGATCGAGTGTGATCAGACCTGAGGATTTCGGATTCACAACCTGCGACAAGAGTGAGCTGGTCGGCGGTACTCCTGAAGAAAATGCAGCTATCACAAGAAGAATTCTCGGCGGTGAGGAGAAGGGTGCAAAGAGAAATGCAACTCTCATGAACGCAGGTGCTTCACTTTATATCGGTGGTAAGGCTGATTCAATCGCAGATGGAATCAAGCTTGCTGCAGAGCTTATCGATTCAGGCAAAGCGCTTGAGACACTCGAGAAGATGATTGTTGTAAGTAATCGATAATATATTTATAAATGATTTATTTGTTTATTCTGAGTTGCAAAGCACAAAATACTTGAAATTGTCAATAACAGAGTGAATGTTAAATATAAATAACTGGGTTGCGTGATGAAATAATATTATGAAGTTTGAATTAATGATTTGTTCTTGATATTGTATTTCAGTATGTGACATCTCAAAATTGAGTTATTGTTGAGCAGAGGTATAAAAAATGATTCTTGATGAGTTAGCCGCATCAACGCGAAAAAGAATAGAAAAGGAAAAAGAGATAATTCCATATGACACCCTGAAGGAGCAGGCTGAGGCTGTAGCAAGAGCAGAGTGTGAGGCATTAAAGAAGGAAGACCGCTCTGAAATTAAGGCAGACAGATACGAATTTGCCTTTGAGAAAGCACTTTCAAAGGAAGGCCTTTCAATCATATCGGAGGTCAAGAAGGCTTCTCCTTCCAAGGGAGTTATTGCTGAGGATTTTCCTTATGTCAGAATAGCTGCTGAGTATGAAGAGGCAGGGGCAGATGCGATCAGCTGCCTCACTGAGCCGGAACGTTTCAAGGGCAGTGATCTATATCTGAAGGAGATAGTGAAGAACGTTAAGATTCCTGTACTCCGTAAGGATTTTACAGTTGATAAATACATGATCTACCAGGCAAAGCTCATGGGTGCATCTGCAGTACTTCTTATTGCTGCTATACTTTCAGATAAGGAACTGCAGGACTATTATGAGACAGCCGATGGTCTGGGTCTCTCATGTCTCTTTGAGGCTCATGATGCCGAGGAGGTCAGGAGATGTCTGGCTGCCGGCGCGAGAATAGTCGGAGTGAATAACCGTAACCTTAAGGATTTTACGGTTGATATAAAAAACAGTATCAGACTGAGAGATATGGTTCCGAATGACAGAATATTTGTTTCTGAAAGCGGAATGATGGTTCCTGAGGATGTTATAAGGCTCAGAGAAAATGGTACCGATGCGGTTCTGATCGGCGAGATGCTGATGAGAAGCAGCGACAGAAGAGGACTGATTAAAACGCTGAAGGCCAGATAATAGAAGGTTATATTTATGATTAAAAATACAACTAAAATAAAAATCTGCGGTCTTACACGCGAAGAGGATATCGAGGTTGTCAACAGATTCCTTCCGGAGTATATCGGTTTTGTTTTCTGGCCAAGGAGTAAACGTTTTGTCGACAGAGAGAAAGCGGCGGCTCTGAAGTCAAAGCTTGATAAGAGGATTGAAGCGGTCGGTGTCTTCGTTGATGAAGATATTGAGGTTGTTGCAGGACTTCTGAAGGATGGAATCATTGATATTGCTCAGCTTCACGGAAACGAGTCTGAAGAGTATATCAGTGAGCTGAAGAGGATCTCCGGGAAGGAAGTTATCAAGGCATTCAAGGTGCCTAAAAACAGCGAGAATTCGGTTGAACATGGATCGGCAGATAATAAGAGCATAAGTTTGGCGGAGGCTCAGAACGAGCTGAGACAGAGAATCATGGATTCACCTGCAGATCATATTCTTCTTGATTCCGGTATGGGTTCGGGCAAAACCTTTGACTGGAGCAGCATCGGAGATTTCGGAAGACCATATTTTCTTGCCGGAGGACTGGATACGGAGAATGTTCGTGAGGCCGTGGAAAAGCTGAGTCCCTATGCGGTTGATGTAAGCTCCGGAGTCGAGACAGACGGACGGAAGGATGCCGGGAAGATAAAAAGATTTATTGAATCGGTTCGATGGCGTCGGGAGGATTTGTAGATCTGTCGAGGCTGTTCGATGGCGTCGGGAGGATTTGTAGATCTGTCGAGGCTGTTTGATGGCGTCGGGAGAAATAATTATTTCGAAATATTCAGGAACAGGGATTATTTATTGTTTAGATATATAATTAACCATATGATTATGTTGAAAAACTAAATGTTATCTTCAATTATCGATTATAATCAATAGATAACGATATATAGAATACGAGTTACAAATAAGGAGATTGAGATGGAAGAGAGTAAAAAGGGAAGATTCGGAAAGTTCGGTGGACAGTACATTCCGGAGACTTTGATGAATGAGATAAAGAAGCTTGAGAAGGCGTATGAGCACTATAAGAATGATCCGGAGTTCATAGCTGAGCTGGATGATCTCTATAAGAATTATGCAGGCAGACCGTCTATGCTTTACTATGCAGAGAAGATGACAAAGGATCTGGGCGGTGCGAAGATTTATCTGAAGAGAGAGGATCTGAACCATACAGGTGCGCACAAGATAAATAATGTTCTCGGACAGATACTTCTTGCCAAGAAGATGGGCAAGACCAGAGTTATCGCAGAGACAGGTGCCGGTCAGCATGGTGTTGCAACTGCAACGGGAGCTGCACTTTTCGGAATGGAATGCGAGATATTTATGGGTGAGGAGGATACTAAGCGCCAGGCTCTGAACGTATACAGAATGGAGCTTCTCGGTGCAAAGGTTCATCCGGTAAAAACCGGTACAAGAACTCTTAAGGATGCCGTTAACGAGTGCATGAGAGAGTGGACCAAGAGGGTTGATGATACACTGTATGTTCTCGGTTCGGTTATGGGACCTCATCCTTTCCCGACGATCGTAAGAGATTTCCAGTCGGTTATTTCCAAGGAAGCAAGAGAGCAGATCCTTGAGAAGGAAGGCAAGCTTCCTACAGCTGTTGTTGCCTGTGTAGGCGGCGGAAGCAATGCAATGGGTATGTTCTACAACTTTATAAATGACAAGGACGTAAGGCTTATCGGCTGCGAGGCTGCCGGCCGTGGCGTCGATACCTACGAAACTGCAGCAACCATAGCTACAGGAACCATGGGCATCTTCCACGGTATGAAGTCGCTTTTCTGCCAGAATGAATATGGTCAGATCGCACCGGTTTATTCTATTTCTGCCGGACTTGATTATCCGGGAATCGGACCTGAGCATGCATATCTCAACGATATCGGACGTGCGGAATATGTTCCGGTTACTGATGAAGAGGCTGTAAATGCATTTGAATACATCGCTAAGCAGGAGGGAATCATTGCGGCGGTTGAGTCGTCACATGCCATCGCTCACGTGATGAAGATCGCTCCAACTATGAGTAAGGATGATGTTATAATCGTCTGCCTTTCAGGACGTGGAGATAAGGATGTTGCCGCAATCGCAAGATACCGCGGTGTTGAACTGTATGAGTGATGCAAAATAAGTGAATTGATTGTGAGAAAATACTATAGAATTGCTGGCTGATTGCTGCTGTTTGAACAGGTAAAAATGATGTTTTACAAGTGGCATTGACCAGTATGAAAACAGTATGATTTTATTGAAAGAAGAGGCTGTGATATGAGTAATATTTATAAAGCATTTGAAAATAAAAAAGCATTTATCGCATTTCTGACTGCCGGCGATCCGGACTTTGAGACAAGCGTAGAGTGCTTCAAGGCTGTTGCAAGAGCCGGAGCAGATCTGATCGAGGTTGGCATTCCTTTCTCTGACCCGATAGCTGAGGGACCTGTAATTCAGGAGGCTGATCTCAGGGCGCTTGACAGCGGAATGACAACAGATAAGGTATTTGAACTGGTAAAGGAAGTTAGAAAAGAGACTGATGTTCCGATGGTATTCATGTCTTATATTAATCCTATTTACCACTATGGTGCAGAGAAATTCTTTGAGAAGGCAGCTGAGGTCGGAATCGACGGAGCCATCATTCCTGATATGCCTTATGAAGAGAAGGATGAGCTGGCCGGTGCGGCTAAGAAGTTTGGACTGGATATCATTTCGATGATCGCTCCAACATCTGAGGAGAGAATTAAGATGATCGCAAAGGAAGCTGAAGGCTTCATCTACGTAGTATCGTCACTTGGAGTTACAGGCGTAAGAAGCGAGATCAACACTGATCTTGGCTCGATGATGAACCTTGTTCGCGAGGTGACAGATGTTCCTGCAGCAATCGGATTCGGTATCAGCACACCTGAACAGGCACGCAAAATGGCGGGATATGCAGATGGTGCGATTGTCGGTTCTGCTATGGTTCGTATTGTTGCCGCAGAAGGAAAGAATGCTCCTCTGAAACTGTATGAATATGTGAAGAGTATGAAGGAAGCACTCGCATAATTTCATAAGACTCATGATTAAATAATGACTTTAGAAAACCGGCGGAGCAGCTGTACAGGCGCTCCGCCGGCTTATTATTTTTAATCGAGAAATGCCTGAATATATACTTACAGTTTACTGACAAAACAGCGTGTTTGTGTTATAATTATTATGTTGCCGGCAGCTATATATATTTACTTCTTCAGGTCACGATGGTGGTCGCGGGTTCGAGTCCCGTCAGCCTGTTTCAGGCTGTAGCTCAGCAGGTTAGAGCACCATGAATAATGTGTCGATGTCGCCGGTCCTTTACATGCACAGCTATTGTCACTTACTTCCGAGGGATTTAAACAGCCACTGGCTGTATATTGTAGTAGCGGCAAGATATTTAGTGTTAAAGAAAGGGGAAGAGTATGAAGAGTATTTACGCAGATTATCTTTTTGACAAGTACATATTTGTTTCAAATGGCGAAACAGGAACTGATCAGTTTGAAACACTGTTTGCTCTGGCGAATCTCTTCAATATCAGGATTATTGAAGGTGAGAAGCTGGTCTCAGGGGATATGATTAAATATGCAGCTTCCCGTCTGGGGCAGAATGTTCCTGAACCTTTTTACAGAGGATTCCCGCAGTCTGTAAGGGAATTATCGCCTGACAAGCTTCTGTTTGATCAGCTTGTTCATTATACGATTACCTATGGTTTTGGCAATTTCTCTGAAGCAGGGCATTCACTCTTTGAGGAAAACTTTGAGAGAACTGCATTTAAGGAGAATGCGGACATCAGGGAGTTCAGGATCATAACTGAAGAAGAGGCGGTATACGCGCTGGCGGAGATTGTAAATGATCTTCTTGCGGGGACCAGACCTCTCAGTGAAGGCCAGTATAATCTGGTTAAAGAATATATTACCGATCACGGTTTCATGCCTGAAAGCATTGCATCCAAGAATACGGCTGTGAAGCTTCTTATGGATACGAGAAAGCCTGAATTTGCCGATTTTATTATGATGTCTGATGTGATAAAGCTGGTTGATGAGATCAATTATAATCTTTATCAAAGTGAGAATATCAAAAAGCTTAACCTGAAGAATCAGGACAGAAAGTTCATCACAAATGTTATGAACAGGCTTTTTGAAGCAGGCAGGGTTGATATAAGAAGCTGTTTTGAAAAGAAAAAAATATGGAGCGGACTGCTTCATCATATTCATTATACCTCTGGTTCCGATGTGGCAAAGCAGTTTGTCGATGCCATGAGAGGGAAGGAAAACCGGTCGGTTTATTCAGAGTTTGAAAGAGCCATGGCTGAGAAGAATATTACCGATGCAGTGGATAAACTGAAAGCCGGCAAGGGTTCGGCAGCGGTTCTGAGAAATCTGAACTACCTTATCAGCAGATGCGAAAACGTTCAGGATATGGAATATGTCATAAACAGCATCGACAGTGATAATGTGATCGTTCTTCTTCAGCTACTGCTCAGCTATTCGCAGTATAAGCAGGGTAATGAACCACGAACCTTCAAATTTACAAAATATAATATGATGAAGGTACATCCGGAAACCGAAGAAGAGCAAAAGAAGAGAAAGTCTGTTATTACAGTTGGACAGGCAAACATGCTTGCTGCTAAGATAAAGGAAAAGCTTGTACCGACTCTGAGGAATCGACTCGGAAAGGTTTATATAGATCCTGATATGACCAGTTATGCGCTGCCGCTTCAGGAAACTGCAACGCAGGGCGGAATAGGAGTCCTTACAAAAGGTTCAAGGCTAAAACTTCCTGAAACAAAGAAGCTTCGTGCATTCACTTATTGGGAAAAGGCAGATGATATCGATCTTTCTGTATTCGGAATAGATGAAGACGGCTTGAGGCGTGAGTTCTCATGGAGAACCATGAGCGGAAATCAGTCAGAGGCTATAACCTATTCGGGTGATGAAACCAGTGGCTATAATGGAGGCTCGGAGTATTTCGACATAGATCTTGATAAAGTAAGAGAACTCTATCCGAATATGCGATATATGATCTTTTGCGATAATGTATTTTCAGGGCTCAACTTTGATGAATGCTTCTGCAAGGCGGGTTATATGACGAGAGACCTTATTGATTCAGGTGAAGTGTATGAACCGAAAACCGTGAAGTCATCGTTTATTATCAATTGCGGCAGCAGATTTGCATATCTGTTCGGTCTGGACCTTAAGTCCAATGAATTTGTCTGGCTCAATTTTGCCGTGAACAGCAGGGCAAATGTTGCCGGAACGACGAATATGGATTTTGTGCTGGATTACTTCGGTATTACGAATATCATAAATGTATATTCATTCTTTGAAATGATGGCTGAAGAGGTTGTTTCGGACATTGCTGAGGCTGAGATAATCGTGACGAATAAGAATGTCGAATGCGCCGAAGGACAGACGGTTGTCAGAGAATATGATATCGAGAAGATGATGGCTTACATGAATATGTAGATTCCGAGGTGCGTTAAAAGCAGTTGGAAGATATTGCCAGGCCGGTAATCATGTTTGGGCATACAGAATGTCAAATAATGACTGTATTTTTTACAGATAATTCTTATAGACTGAAAACCTAAATACCTATAAAATAGAATCAGGGAAGGAAAAGCTCCCTGATTTTATTATGCATAAAACAATTAACTGTTATTTTGCGGTGGTTCTGTGACGGAATCTGACGTGATAACAGCTATGAATGAGATGCTTTAATGTGAGATTATAAGAGAGGTTTTATATGAATGTTCAGAAATTAAAAATTGATACAAGTGGGTTCAGCATGGATGAGGTTACAAAGATAAACAGAGTAAAGCTTACACCTGCTAAGGTTGCGCTTGACCTGGGAGACGGAAGCGAGAGAGGAGAATACGTTGATCAGGATTACATCATAAACAGACTTGGAAGGCCGCACAGAAATGTGGGACTGATGTACACGTATTATCCGAATGATAAGGAGTGGCCGAAGAGAAGCAGCGAGGCGTATCCGGAGATGGAGATTCGCAGCCAGTGGGAATACCCTTATGATGATTATTTTGTTTATGAAGGCGGCGCAGGCGGAAGTCTTGACGGAAAGCCTTTTGCCGAGATGAGAGATATTCGTCGACATGGTCAGGATGTTACACTCACTCTTACCATTGACTGCAGCTGCAGTGATGAACAGCTTATTGCGATAGCAAAGGATCTCAGGACCTTCGGAAGGATGAGACTTCGTATCAATCACGAATGTTCAGGAAGATGGTTTACACATAATCAGAGATTCAGCTATGAGGAAATAGGGGCATTCTTTGTTAAATTCCATAATATTATCAAGGAACACGCTCCGAATGTGGATACAGTCTTCTGCTCAGGCTTCGCTGATCAGGAGGAAGGCAGAATGGAGCAGGAGGATGCTTTCCTTGAGGCATTCAAGGCGGCCGATGTGTGGTCTTCGGACAGATATCTTGCACTGCATTTCGGATGGCCTTTCGATATCTGTGAGAATGGGGATTTGTCTTATGCGATAAATCCGCTTGATGGTTATATCAAGGGAATAGACGGAACGATCAAGCGCCTCAGAGAGATAAATGGTGGTAAGAAGAAACCATTTTCAGCGACTGAGTTCAATACGGATGGAGATGTTACGGGACCAAAATGCCAGGGACTTGGGCTTCTCAAATTTGCAAAGTATCTGAAGGAGAATGAGCCTGACTGGAATTATAGTATGGCCATGTATCAGTTCAGAGACAGAGGCCGTCTCGGACTTGAGATTGAGGATCCGAACAATCCGAATGTGGGAATCGAGCAGCCACTTATGGATGATTACAAGGTGCTGCTTAATGATCCTTTCTTCCAGCCGGGGCTTAATGTTGTGGATACGATATATGTTAAAAACAGTGAAAAAACCGCCGTTGATCCGGAAACAGCGGATAGTTCAGAGAAGAAGATAGAAGTTGGTAATATACCTCTTCGCTGGGGTGGTGCGGAGGATTCCGAGGGCGTAGAGTTTAAGATTAAGCTTGAGAAAACTCCTGTATTTTTTGATATTGAATTACCGGAAGAGATGAATCTCATGTTTTCCGTAAATGATAAGTGGTTTTATAAAAAGCCTGGTGTTAAGATAATTGATGTTATGTCTGCATTCTTCAGTAAGGATTCCAAGCCTGTTGTTCCGGGCAGTGAAATATCAATGGTCGTATTTGCACCGCCTGCAAATGGTGAGAATCCGGAAACTGATAAGGAAGACTGGGCTGTAAATTATTACACTGAGATGAAGATGCTTCCCAAGTTCAGAATACGTTATGAGGCTTGCGGACCTGTGCGTTAGTTTGTGCATGATGGCGAGCGGAAGAACGGTAAATAATTAATTGTCAGTATGACAGTGAATGGAAGAACTGTAACTGAGAATATGTATATATAAATCTGTACAGAAGAGTGTTCTGCGCATATAAATAGCAGAATGATGGAGATGAGTATGAAATTCAGGGTTGCTTCGATTTTTTCGGATAATATGGTTTTGCAGAGAGATAAGAAGGTCTGTATTTTCGGCGAAGCTGAAGATAACGCACTTATCACTGTGAATTATTCAGACTATGCCGCAAGCGTTGTCGCATCAAATGGACGCTTCAAGCTGTGGCTTCCGGCGATGCCTGCGACGATATATGATAGTGATGATGTCATGAGCTGCGGAAGCGATATGACTATCACTGCACAGTTTCCTTCTGATCGGGGCGAAGCCGGATCAGAGAGTTCTTCGGTTGCCGGCGGTTCTGTCGAAGAAAGCTTATACAGGCCTGAGACAGCTGAGGTTATTTTTAAAAATGTTGTAGTCGGCGAGGTATGGCTGGCCGGCGGACAGTCCAATATGGAATACGAGCTTCAGAATATGACCGGAGCAGAGGAAATATTTGAAGGCCGTGATGCCGGATCGGCATATAACGATCATGTAAGATTTTATTATACCCAGAAGAAGAGCTACATCGATGAGGACTTCCTTAAGTCGGAAAGCGAGACAAGGTGGGAGGTTTTCACGGATGATGGCGTTAAAGCGTGGTCAGCTGCAGGCTTCCTTTTCGCAAGACAGCTTGCGGAGAAGCTTGGCGTTGTCGTAGGTGTTGTCGGCTGTAACTGGGGTGGAACGTCTGCTTCTCACTGGATCGACAGGGAGAGCATATTATCGAATGAAGAGACACGCATCTACGTTGATGAATATGATGAGAAGACCAAAGATAAAACTCCGGAGGAGCAGAAAGAGGAATACGATAAATACGTTGAACATATAACCTGGTGGGATGCTGAGGCGAAGAAGATATGGGCTGTCAGGCCTGATGCAAGCTGGGATGAGCTGATCGAAAAGCTTGGACCGAACCAGTGGCCGGGACCTGTATGCATGTTTACACCTTTCAGACCTGCCGGACTGTATGAATGTATGATCAGCCGTATCATGCCATATACTCTGCGTGGAGTGATTTATTATCAGGGTGAGAGCGATGACCACAGACCGGACAGCTATCATGCTCTTTTCAGCATACTGATAAGAAAGTGGAGAGAATATTTTGAGGATCCTGAGCTGCCGTTTATTCATGTTCAGCTTCCTTGCTGCAGATACGCTGTTGATCCGGACTGGAAGAACTGGCCGCCTATAAGAGAGGCTCAGATGAAGGTATTTAAGGAAGGTCTGGCTGATGGTATTGCAGTAGCGATAGACTGCGGCGAGTTTAATGATATTCATCCGAAGGATAAGAGAGTGGTTGCCGACAGACTTGCAAAGCAGGCACTTTATAAGGTTTACGGGCTGATCCCTGAGAGAGAGGCTTTTGGACCGATACTTGATAAGGCTGTTGATGCGGAAGAGTATTACGGTATGATGAGAGAGATGACAGACGGTACGGCAGTTGACAAAGTTGCTGCCAATTCTGGCGATAATCCTGCTCCGGATAGTAATGATAATCGACTTTATCTTATATTTGATCATGCTGGACAGGGCTTTGTCATAAAGAATTACAATCAGTCTGATCTGCCGGGGGCTCATGAGACAGATATAATCAACAATGACGGAATCGTCGGTTTTGAGATAGCCGGGGAGGATAAGGAATTTGTGCCGGCTCATGTTGAGATACCTGGAATGATAACTGAGAAAAAGATGGTAATCGATAATCATATGGTTTCCGACAGTAACGTAATAAATGATGAGCAGAAGAATGTAATCATTCTTTCTTCAGATAAGGTTCCCGAGCCGAGGTACGCCCGCTATATCTGGACCAATTACGGAACGGCGTCTCTTTATGGCGCAGCTTCGGATATCCCGATGGCACCGTTTAATACGGCTATCTGATATATTCTGTAAATTTTATTGTATTTTCTTGTTTTTCTGTTATATAATTGCGTCAAGAAGAGGTGAAGTAATTAAGCATTTATCAAAGAGGGTGATTTGATGAGATTATATAATAAGAAGAAAGGTACAAATACCGGTTTCACGTTAGTGGAGATTATTGTCGTACTTGTGATCCTTGCAATCCTTGCGGCAATTCTTCTTCCTAATTTGGTTGGATTTATTGACAGGGCGAAGCAGAAGAAATATCTTCTGAATGCCAAGAACTGCCTTACGGCTGCCCAGGCTGAACTTACGGAATTATATGCGAAAAGCAGCGATGATCTGAAGGTAAATGATTATCTGATAACTGATTATAAAAAGAAGTTTGATGGTAAGAATGGTGATTGCGATGCACGTGATTCGGAGCTTGCCAAAAAGATACTCAGCACTGCTGACAGGAAAGGTAATCAGCCATATGTCTTTATGATAGCTGTTGGCGGAAACTGGGAAAAACAAGGCGGTAAGAGCAATACTTCAAAGCATGAGAAGTATACTGTTCTGTATGCTTTTTATATGGAAACATCTGATCTTGAATCACGCTGCTATTATTATGACGGACGCTGGACAAGAACCAATCCGAGAGTGCATAATACCGACTACTATTTTAGTACATACAATAAGATTCTGTCAGGCCCGATGAAGGACAAGAGAGTTCAGTATTATGTTATAGCGGATAATACAAATAAGGCTCATGGCGATGTCTTATCATCAGCATGGTGGGAATGGCTCAGAAGTATGGAGTAACAGGTACAAAAAAATCAGCTCATTATGGGCTGATTTTTTTGGTGGATGAACCAATTGATTTTATACACAGTTAACGGATTGTATTGAAATGCCGTGTACTGTCTGGTATATGTATCGGATATATTTATACAATCTCAAGTATTGTATTTACCATAAGGTCATTCTGCTTTGGATTCATGAAGCAGAAGCGAACGTATTTATTGCTGAGACCTGTGATATCGTCACATTTTCTGATGATGACGCCACGCTGTCTGCAGTGATCATAAACATCACTTGCCGTCACATCATCCTTGAGTATCTTCATAAGCATGAAGTTTGCATCCGGACGGACAAGCTTGATGGTCTTGCAGGTTGACATCGCAAGATAAACAAGTGAACGCTCTGTATGCATCATGCTCTTGGACTCTTCGATGTAGGCTGAGTCTCTGAACATTACCGAAGCTGCTATGGCTGAAAGTGCTGAGATACCTGACTCGCTGGAAGCCATTCTTGCAAGTTTTACATATTCAGGGTTGTTCATTATCGCATAGGCGATACGAAGTCCCGGTACGGCGAAGAATTTTGTCACACTTCGAAGAACAGCGATGCGAGCGTATCTTTCCGTAAGAGGAACAGCAGTATAATCACGTTCATTATCTATAAATTCAATATACATCTCATCGATAACGAGGAAGATTCCAAGATCATCGCAGGCCTTTGCGATATCCTCAATATCATCGCGCTCAAGCTTACGTGAAGTAGGATTGTTCGGATTGCCGATTATGAGCATATCATAGGAAGAATCCAGTTTGCCGAGAAAATCAACGGTATCAAGTGTATAATCACTGGCTTCATCAAGATGATAATACTCGGTCTTACAGCCGTAAGCCTTAAGAGCCTTTTCGTAGCCGAGACTTCCCGGAACGATCACGAGAGCCTTCTTAGGCATGATAAGTGCAGTAAGAAGCTTGATAAGATCGACAGAACCGCTGCCGAGGATTATGCTTTCCTCCGGGGCAGAGATATATTCTGAAATAGCTGTACGAAGGTTGCCGTAATAAGCTTCCGGGTAGTTGTATACCGAAGAAATATTCTCTGCAAGAGCAGTTTTAACGGTATCTGGTATACCCAGAGGGTTTACGTTCGTATCAAAATGAACTGTATCATATTGTTTGATCCTGAGAGGTGTTTTAGCCATTGTCTTCTCCTGAATGTTTTGACGGATTGCGTTGCAAACACTAAAGTATTTTGCTATAATGTAACAGATTGTTGTTTAATATCTCATGCTGATATTTTACAACAAACAGGAAGCTAATATCAATATTTTTTTTGGGAAAAGTAAAAATGAAGGCTATAGTTGAGCAGTATGCAAAGGGCGAGTTCAATGTCGACAGACCTCTTGTCGCTATATCTGAGCAGAGCTTCAAACTTAATATAGAAGCAGGAACAACCTACGAGGGCAGTTTTAATGTTGAGAGTAAGAATGATATCCCTATAAAGGGTATGGTTTACGACAGCAGATATCTGCTCCGTTTTGAGACACATTCTTTTGTCAGCAGAAAATTTGAGGTTAAATTTTCGTTTAATGCAACCTGCCTTGAGGCAGGACAGACATTCCGCGGACATATAAATGTTATTACCGACGGCGGCGAGAAGAGGATTCCTTACGATATCAGCATCGTGCAGCCATATGTAAAATATAAAGATGATAAGATAGATGATCTCTTTAAATTTGCTGCGCTTGCCGAAAAGAGCTGGAAGGAAGCCGCAAGACTTTTCACTACGGACGAATTCAGAAGAACCTTTATTGATAATGATGATCATACAAGGCAGATCTATGAGAGTCTCCTGGCAAGCCATTCCGTTGATCAGGCGATGGAAGAATTCCTCGTTATGGTTCATAAGAAGAGGACTGTCACACTCTCAGTGTCAAAGTCAGAGATAGATACACATATGCCTGACGAGACCATGCAGATCGCAATAGAGATCAACAAGAATACCTGGGGCTATACCATGTCCGAGATAAGCAGCAATGCAGAGTTTATAATCCCAGGCAGAAAGACCATAACAGGTGATGATTTTACAGGCAATATCTGTGAGCTTCCGGTTTACATATCTCCTGAACATGTTCCGGAGGGTGAGAACAGAGGAAGCATAATAATAGAAAATATATATCAGCGCATCGAAGTGGATATTCACCTCACAAAGCCGCTTAAGGATCGCCCGAATCAGGAGAACAGAAACAAGAGACATCTTCTGAAGCAGAGCAATATCAAGCTGACTCAGGCCTATCTCGATTTTCGTATGGAAAGGCTTTCTCTTACTGAGTATGTCAGCACCTCGATAGATGCCCTTAAGACTCTCGTTGAGCTTGAGCCGGAGGAGGATCTTTACAGGCTCGGCATCATGCATATGAATATCCTTGCGGGTGATTTTGCAAAGGTTGAGCAGGAATTCCTCAGGATAGAGGCGGATGTTGACAGAAGTCTCATGAGCAACCAGCAGAGATGCTACTACAGTTATCTCAGATCCATGGTGCTCCGCGATGAGGAGACCATTGAAAAAACCGCAAATATGATAAGGCGCAACTTCCGTACTCAGGAGCCGAAGATGTTTTATTTCTGGCTTCTTCTTTTCGTTGATGATGAGATGATAGAAGACAGCAGTACGCTTTATCGAGAGCTTTCTGCCATGTTTGAAGATGGCGAGAACAGCCCTATCATATATTTTGAACTCTGCGAGATATTTAACTCCAATCCGCTTCTTTTGAAGAAGCTTACTCCGTTTGAAATAACGGCGATCAAATGGGGCATAAGACATAAATACATCTCCGACGAGGTTCAGAGTGAGTTTGTCAAGCTTGCCGGAAAGAACGCAGATTTTAATCAGCAGATATTTGATGTTTTAAAACAGATTTATGATAAGAATGAAAATATCCTGAAGAAGGAACGTATCCGCAGGATGGACAGGAAGGATGAATTCCTTAAGTACTCCAAGTCCGAGAAGAAGGATAAGAGTAAAGCTCCTGAGGATAAGATACTTGCCGACGGACTGAAGGACAGGCAGACTGATTATGATGAGAGTCTGTCCGAGGAGTTCGGCATCAAGTTTATGGATGAGGAGCCGGAAGGAGCACAGGGTACGGCAGAGGGTGCTTCTGCAGCTGAAACAGCAGGAGGCGGTGCAGTATCCGGAGACGTTTCAAAGGAACAGGCGGATGACGCTGATACCACAGGAAGCTCTGCACATACAGTTAAGGCAGAGAGCACGAAGAAGGCTCCCGAGCTTTCATCGGCAGCGGAATTTGCTGAGCATTATCATTCTGTCGGAACTCTTGAGGAACGTGCGGAGAGTACCGAGAATTATATGCGCCGCGAGCAGGAGAATGAGGAGGTGCTTCACAGCCTCTGTTCCATGCTTATTTCCGCAAACAAGCTCGATCATAAATATCACCGCTTCTATAAGGCAGCGGTTCTTAAGTCCATGAAATTCATCGGACTCAATGAATGTTACATCAGGAGCATGAATCACTCACGCTACGATCTGATCCCTGCGTCCGTTCTGATGTATCTTAATTACAAGAATACCCTTAATGAGGAGGAACTTGCATATCTCTATGCAAATGTCATCTTCAATAAGGCTGAACATATGAAGATATACCATGAGTATGCTCCGACCATGGAGGATTTCATGGAAAATATGATCATAAAGGGCAAGGTTAATGATGACCTTACCGTGATCTATGATGAGTTCCTTGAGCCTGAAAGCGTAAGCAGCCTCTTCGCAGGCAAGCTTATCAATATTATTTTCAGGCGTAAGATAGTCTGCCTCAACAAAAATGTCAGAGCAGTCATCGTAACTCACGAGGAGCTGAGAAACGAAGAGAGAGTTCCACTTGTGAACGGCGAGGCTTACGTCGAGATACTTTCCGACGGCGCATCGATAATCTTCGAGGACAAGTCCGGCAACCGTTATGCGGGTTCTATTCCATATCACTTTGAGAGGATAGTGGATGAGAAGGCATATATGCATATCTGCCGAGAATACAGTCCGAGAGACTACAGGGTGCTTCTCTTCAACTACAAGAGTATCGGCGAGTTCACCTACAAGAATGCTCGCGAGGTTAATGCTGCAAGAGAGATAATCAACTGCGATGAGATCTCTTACCATTACAAGCAGCAGGCATGCATGAATATAATCGAGTATTATCATGAGAATCTCGATACCGACGTTCTCAGAAAATACCTCTCAAGACTTGATATAGAATACCTGACACGTGCAAATACAAGCACCATTATTTCGTATCTCATCGATATGAATATGTATGACAAGGCTTTTCAGGCTGTTAAGCTTTATGGCTTCAACGAGCTTGAGATTGACGAGCTTTACAGACTTGCGGATTATGGTGTCAAGGATTCTGACGGCTTCATCAATGAAGACCTTATGAGTATCTGTCTCAACCTTTACAAGACAGGTACCGTTAATGCAAATATACTTACTTACATCATCAATCATTTCAACGGCAGTATCGATGAGCTTGCAGCTCTCTTTAAGCTGGCGAAGGACAGAGTTACAGATACCGCACTTCTTGCGGAAAATACTCTTGCGCAGATGATGTTTGTGAATGGCTATCTGGAATATATTTACGACATATTTGCAACTTATTATTCCGGACGCAGCCGTGGGCTTGTTGTGAAGGCCTTCCTCAGGATGGTTGCCCATAATTATCTGATCCATGATATTCAGGTTCCGAATTATATCTTTGAGAGCATATATCATGAGGTGATAAAGGAAAATATAGATGACGAGATCTCCAAGATGGCACTGCTGTTGTTCTTCAGCAGGCTTGAGAGATATTCGGATGATCAGAAGGTATGGATAGCCGATACCGTGGAGAAATTCATGGATGCCGGCAAGTGCCTGCCGTTCTACAAGAGCTTTGCCAAATTCATCAGGCTTCCGCAGGACATCTTCCTTAAGACCTACCTTATTTATAAGGCAGAGAGCGGAGAGCAGGTATTTGTAAGATACAGCTTTGATACCGGTTCGAGAAACAAGAGCGTTACCAAGAATCAGCGTATGGAAGAGGTTGTTCCGGGACTTTATGTCATGGAATTCGTGGTATTCCATGGCGAGAGACTTATCTATGAGATAGAAAGCGGCAGTAACGGTAAGGCCAAGATCATCGAGAGCGAGAGCCTTAAGACCAAGGCCTACAGCAATAAAGAGAGAAACAGATTCGAGACGATCAACAGTATGCTCGTCAAGCAGGAGATGCGCGAGGACAGAGAGCTGCTCGAGGATCTGGATGTGTATATCAATACTTTACACTTATTCGAGGAAAATTTAAGCGTGCTTTAGCAGGATGCAACGATAAGAATAGACGAACAGATGACTGTTCACAGGCAGATGTTCGTATACTCTTATCGGTATATCCGGCTTTGCCGGATATCGTCGAACAAAAGCCCTGTAGGGGCGGCTGACTACGCAGTCGGCAGGTTCGACGGTAGCAGCCTGCATGTAATATAACAGGAGAAAAAAGAATGGCGGAAGCATTTTACATAGGCATGGACCTGTGTACGGATTTCACCCAGATGAGTTATTACAACGATATCAAACGTGAGCCGGAATCAATAAGCCAATTGAATAACAAGGAAACCTACATGATGCCAAATATCCTTTTCTACAGCAGGGATACGGAGCACTGGTATGTGGGCGGCGAGGCTTCGGAAGCCAGATTCAGTGAGGACGGTATCATAGTGGATGGGCTCTTCGAGAACCTTCACAGTACCGAGCCGGTTGAGATAGCAGGGAAGAAATACACCTACAAGGAGCTTTTTCTCATGATGATCAAGCTGCATGTGGATTCCTTCCTGTACAGATATGAGCAGGCTGTCGTGAAGAAGCTTGTGATCACTACGCCGGAATATAACAGGGATCTTCACCTGATACTTTCCGGACTCTATGAGATCATGGGCGTTCCTGAGGAAGCGATAGAGATAACGAGTCATATGGACAGCGGACTATACTATATCTTCAATCAGGAGCAGGAACTCTGGGTCAACAGTGTTGCACTCTTTGATTACAATGCCGATGGTCTGAATTATTACAGAGTTGATATCACAAGGAACAGAAAACCTGAGATAATCAGTGTTATTCACGAGGATTATTCGAGTCAGATGAATCTTGCCAAATACGGTACCGATACCTTCTCGATGGACAATGATTTCGCGCGCATAGCCGATTATGAGGTTAAGGAGGCCTATATTTCATCTGTATTTTTGACAGGAATAGGCTTCTCAAATAAATGGATGAAGAAATCCACAAATGTACTCTGTCAGGGAAGGCGAGTCTTCGTCGGACAGAATATTTACACCAAGGGTGCCTGCTACAGGGCAGTCGGCGGTGAGTATAAGGATTTCTATGATCGCTTCTTTATAGAGACCAAGGAAAATGTACTCTTTGATGTCGGAATATCTCTCGGAGACGAGAAGGATACCTTCGTTCCGATAGCTGAGGGCGGAAAACAGTGGTATAACACCCATGGTCATATTGAAGTGATCCTTGATGACACCGATAAGGTTACACTTATTTATAAAGGAAGACATACAGGTTTCGAGGCCAGGGAGACCGTGAAGATCCATGGTATTCCAAAGAGGCCTAACAAGACTACCAAGCTGCTTATTTCGGTCGAATTTGAGAATCCGTCCGAGGGAGCAGTCATTATAAAGGATATGGGCTTCGGGCGGCTTTTCCCGACGACCAACAAGATTTACAGGAAAGAATTCAGTTATGTCAAAGATAATAGTCTGTACAACTAAAAAAGCAAGCGTGCCCTTTACCTTCCTTAACACGAAGGTGGAGATATATACTTATGAAGAACTGTGCTTTTACATCTATAACAATACGGTTCTGATCAGCAAATCGTCTCTTTCTGAGAAGCTCTTTGACTGGATCAGGGACGAGCTTGAGATGCCGGCACTTGCTGACAGGCTGACAGGGCTTGCCAACAAAACCGCTTATGCACAGGATCTTCTTCTTGAGATACTTTCTGCGGGTAATTATTATACCCAGGAGGAGGTTCGAGTCTACGCTGAGGCGTGGCAGAAGTATAAAAAACTATCACCTGTTCAGAGGCTTAAGCTGAAGGCGGATGGATATCTGGGCTACAGGAGATATATCAAGGCAGCGACGATCTATGATGATATCATTGATATGGCAGAGGAGATAGATAATAATGTCTTCTTAGGAAATGTATATCATAACAGGGCTGTTGCGGCGGCAAGTAATTTTGATATGTCTGTCGCAAAAGAATATTTCCTTAAAGCTTATGAGCTGAACGGCAATCCGGAATCACGTAAGGGGTATTTCTTCGTTGTCGCAATGACGGAGGATACGGAAACCCTGAGGCAGGAGATTCACAGAAGTGATATTGATGATGAGGAAGCCTTCTTTGAGGAGATCATGCTGGAGATCGGTGATTCAAAGGATGACGTCAGAGAGATGACCATCTTCTCGATGCTTCAGAGGGCCGTCTATAACAAGCTGAACAAGGACATGAATGATTACGATAAACGTATGGATATAATACTTGCGGAGCTTAAGGATAACTTCCGCGAGGAGAGCATCTGATATTGTATGCTCTAAGAATTGAGGCGATAAGCAGATATTCTCAGAGTTGTAATGATTTGCGGAAACTGAACAATTCGTAATACTGTATTTTAATTAAGGAGATATAGATAAAAATGAGTGAACTTGAGAAAACTTATAATCCTTCCGAGATTGAGAAGAGACTTTATGAGAAATGGGTAGAAAAGGGATATTTCCATGCAGAGGTTGACAGGTCCAAGAAGCCTTTCACCATCGTTATGCCGCCACCAAACATTACGGGACAGCTTCACATGGGTCATGCCCTTGACAATACAATGCAGGACATCCTTATCCGTATGAAGAGGATGCAGGGCTACAATGCACTCTGGCAGCCGGGAACTGACCATGCAGCCATCGCTACAGAGGTTAAGATCACGGAAACACTTAAGGAGCAGGGCATAGACAAGGCTGAGCTCGGAAGAGAGAAGTTCCTTGAGAGAGCCTGGGAGTGGCGTAAGGAATATGGCGGACGTATCATCAATCAGCTTAAATCACTTGGTTCTTCGGCTGACTGGGACAGAGAACGTTTTACCATGGATGAAGGCAACAACAAGGCCGTAAATACCGTATTTAAGAAGCTCTATGACAAGGGCTGGATATATAAGGGATCACGTATCGTTAACTGGTGTCCGGTCTGCCAGACATCCATCTCCGATGCAGAGGTTATTCATGAGGAGCAGCAGGGACATTTCTGGCATATCAAATATCCTGTTGCAGGAGAAGAGGGACGCTTCGTAGAGATCGCTACAACACGTCCTGAAACAATGCTCGGAGATACTGCGGTTGCAGTAAATCCTGATGATGAGAGATACAAGGATATTGTTGGCAAGATGCTTATCCTTCCGCTTGTTAATAAGGAGATCCCTGTTATCGCGGACAGCTATGTTGATAAGGAATTCGGAACAGGCTGCGTTAAGATCACACCTGCTCACGACCCTAACGATTTTGAGGTAGGTAAGAGACATAACCTTCCTGAGATAAATATAATGAATGATGATGCGACCATCGCAAATATCGGAACAAAGTATGACGGAATGGATCGTTACGAGGCAAGAAAAGCTATTGTAGCTGACCTTGACGAACTCGGACTTCTTGTTAAGATAGAGCCGCATACTCACCAGGTTGGTACACATGACCGCTGCAAGACTACGGTTGAGCCGCTTATCAAGCCACAGTGGTTTGTTAAGATGAGTGAGATGGCCATCCCTGCCAAGAAGGCAGTTGAGGAAGGAAAGCTTCGTCTCGTGCCTGAGAGAATGAACAAGGTTTATTATAACTGGCTTGATAATATCCGTGACTGGTGTATCAGCCGTCAGCTCTGGTGGGGTCACAGAATCCCTGCATATTACTGCGAGCAGTGCGGCGAGACAGTGGTTGATTTCGAGATGCCGGGCGTTTGCCCTAAGTGCGGATGCACACACTTCAAGCAGGACGAGGATACACTTGATACATGGTTCTCATCAGCACTCTGGCCTTTCTCAACAGTTGGCTGGCCTGATACAGATAATGAGGATTACAAGTATTTCTTCCCTACAGACGTACTCGTAACTGGTTATGACATCATCTTCTTCTGGGTTATCAGAATGGTATTTTCTTCCATCGAGCAGACCGGAGAGCTTCCGTTCCATACGGTTCTCTTCCACGGACTTGTAAGAGATGACCAGGGACGTAAGATGAGTAAGTCTCTCGGAAACGGTATCGATCCTCTTGAGGTTATTGAGAAATACGGTGCCGATGCACTGAGATTCACTCTTATCACCGGAAATGCACCTGGTAACGACATGCGTTTCTACTGGGAGAGAGTTGAGGCAAGCCGTAACTTCGCTAACAAGATATGGAATGCTTCAAGATTTATCATGATGAATGAAAAGGACGGCTCTGATCCTAAGTTCGAGGATGTTAAGAGCAGTCTTACTACAGTTGATAAATGGATCATCAGCAAGATGAACACCCTTGTTAAGGATGTTACCGACAATATGGAGAAATACGAGCTCGGTATCGCTGCTGACAAGATCTACAACTTCCTCTGGGAGGAGTTCTGCGACTGGTACATCGAGATGGTTAAGCCTCGTCTCTGGGACGAAGCAGATACCACAAGAGCGGCAGCTATGTATACACTGAAGACAGTTCTTGCTAACTGCCTGAAGCTGCTCCATCCATATATGCCATTTGTTACAGAGGAAATATACTGCACACTTACAGGTGAAGAGTCTGTTATGATCTCTGACTGGCCGGTCTTTAAGGATGAACTGAGCTTCCCTGCTGAGGAGAAGGACATTGATGTTATCAAGGAAGCTGTAAGAGGCGTAAGAAATATCCGTACAGAGATGAATGTACCGCCAAGCAGAAAGGCTAACACCTTTGTAGTTTCAGAGAAGTCTGAGATAAGAGATATCTTCGAGGAAAGCACAAAGCTCTTCGAGAAGCTTGCTTACTCTGATCAGGTTACTGTTCAGGCTGACAAGACAGGCATCGCAGATGATGCGGTTTCCGTAGTCATCCATGATGCAGTTATCTATATACCATTTGCAGAGCTTGTTGATATCGACAAGGAGCTTGAGCGACTTAACAAGGAGAAGACCCGCCTCGAGTGTGAGATCAAGCGCTGCGAGGGAATGCTCTCAAACGAGCGTTTCATCAGCAAGGCTCCTGCCGCAAAGGTTGAGGAAGAGAAAGCCAAGCTCACTAAGTATAAAGAGACTTACGAGCAGGTTTGTGAGCGTATCAACGCACTTGTTAAATAAATCATATCATTAATAATACAATGTTATAAATATGTCGGCGAGTATGCATTTGTCTGCAAATGAGACGATATATCCATATATGACAGAATTGGTAAAAGGTTATGAGTAAAGAACGATCTCTAAAGCGTGAAATTAAATATCTTCTGATAGTTCCGATGATACTCGCACTGCTTCTTCTGGCAGTTGTATTTATCACGATGGGTGTCGGAAGCAAGGAAAGCTATATCGCAATAGGCATCATACTTTTGTATGCCCTGATCGTGACCATAGCTTATCTGAAGCTGCGGCCGATGCTTAACGCAACGCTTGTGGATTATGCGCTTGAGCAGGGGAAGATACAGAAGGAACTCCTCAAGAATCTTGCGGTTCCTTATGCGATACTGGATACTTCGGGAAGGATACTCTGGGCCAACAGGATGTTCAGACATGGCATCTGCAATGGCGAGAAGCATGTAAAAAAGCGTATCGAGTATTATCTTCCGGAGCTGACGGATGATATATTTAACGGCGTTGATGACATCTCGATGGAGATATCGCAGGGGGACAAGATATACGAGGCAGTCATCAAGAAGGTGGATCTTACAAGGGTTTTCAATAAGGAAGCCGAGGAGAGAAAGAGCGACGACATAGTTATCGCATTTTATCTCTTTGATAAGACCGATCTTAAGAGATATATGCAGGAAAATGCAGACCAGAAGCTGATCGCGGGACTTCTTTACATCGATAATTACGATGAAGTTATGGACAGTACCGAAGAGGTTAAGCATTCGATCCTGAACGCACTTGTAGACCGCAAGATCAACATGTATCTTGCAAATATAGATGCGATCACCAAGAGGCTTGAGAATGATAAATATTTCTTCGTTTTCAGGCAGAAATATATGCAGACTCTGAAGGATGACAAGTTCTCGCTGATTGACGAGATCAAGAATATCAACGTCGGCAACGAGATACCGGTTACTCTCAGTATGGGTATCGGTTCGGGAACCGATTCCTTTGCGGATTGTTATGAATATGCCAAGGTTGCTATCGGCCTTGCTCTCGGACGTGGCGGTGATCAGGTTGCTGTAAAATACGGTGATAAGGTTACCTATTTCGGCGGCAAGAGCGCCGGAACCGAGAAGACAACGAGAGTTAAGGCGAGAGTTAAGGCTCAGGCCTTCGAAGAACTTCTGGCAAGCAAGGACAAGGTTATCATCATGGCTCATCAGAGACCGGATGCGGATGCTTTCGGTTCTGCGGTGGGTATTTACAGACTTGTTACGACTCTCGGCAAGAAGGGCTATATCGTATTAAATGAGGTTACCTCTGCGATAAGACCTGTTGTAAACAGCTTTAAGACAGGCGGTGCCTATAACGACCTGCTTATTTCAAGCCAGCAGGCGATAAATATGGTGGATGATGACACCATGCTTGTGGTCTGTGACGTTAACAGACCTAGCATCACGGAGTGCGAGGAGCTTATAAACCTCTGCAAGACCGTGGTTGTATTTGACCATCACAGGCAGTCAAATGAGGCGATAACCAATGCGACTCTTTCTTATATCGAGCCGTTTGCCTCTTCGGCATGTGAGATGATCACGGAAATGTTCCAGTATATCAGCGTTAAACCAAGAATGAAATCGGTTGAGGCTGATGCAATGTACGCCGGAATACTTATAGATACAGATAATTTCCTTAACAAGACAGGCGTTCGTACATTTGAGGCGGCTTCTTACCTCAGAAAGAATGGTGCAGATGTTGTCAGAGTGAGGAAGATGTTCAGAAGCGGCATAGAGGAGCTGAAGGAGAGAGCTCAGGGTATCAGCAATGCTGAGGTTTTCATGAATGTATTTGCCCTGTCCTTTATCATTGCAGATCCGAATTCGACTGAGGCACCGACGGTTCCGGTTGCCAAGGTTGCAAATGAACTCCTGAACGTTGAGGGTATCAAGGCATCCTTCGTAGTGACCGAGGCGAACGGCACGCTTTATGTTTCCGCAAGAAGCATCGGCGATGTCAATGTTCAGATAGTTATGGAACGCTTCGGCGGCGGAGGCCATGCAAATATAGCGGGAGTGCAGCTGAAAAATGTAGATAAGGACGACTTCTTCGCAGAGCTAAGGAGTGTGCTTTCGGAGATGTACGCGGAAGGAGATATTTAAATGAAAGTTATACTTATACAGGACGTTAAGAGTCTCGGTAAGAAGGGACAGATAGTTGAGATAAATGATGGTTATGCGAGAAATTTCGTGCTTCCTAAGAAGCTCGGAGTTGAAGCTACACCTAAGAATCTTAACGATCTTAAGCTTAAGAAGCAGAATGACGAGAAGGTTGCTGCAGAGAATCTGGCTGAGGCTAAGGCTATGGCTGAGAAGCTTGCAGGTCTTACTGTTAAGACGGCTGTAAAGGTCGGTGAAGGCGGCAAGACCTTTGGTTCGGTTTCTTCAAAGGAAATCTCTGAGGAGCTTGAGAAGCAGTATAACGTGAAGATTGACAAGAAGAAGATTGTTGTTAAGGATCCTATCAAGGCTGTAGGAAGCTATACGGTTGCTGTTAAGCTTCATCCTGAGGTTACTGGTGAGCTGAAGGTAACTGTTGCAGGTATTTGATAATCAGGTAAGAAATATGAGTGATAACGAGATGTTTCAGGATGAAACATATGAAAATATAGGATATGTAGATGTAAACGCTGTTTTTAATGACAGTGTTTCTTCTGATGCGGCTGACTCTGCAGGAACTGCTGAGATGACTTATTCGGCTGACGGAGGAGCTGCTGATGCGGTTTATTCATCTGCCGGGAGCGCTTATGATCAGTATGCTATGGACGAGGCGGACGGCTCAGACAATGCAGATACGTTGGGAGCAGGTGCATCATATTCGGGAGAAACCGGATATTCAGGAGCATCGTCATATAGAGGGGCGGGAGGCGCAAAAGGCGGTCAGGCCGGCAGAAACAGACAGAGTACCGGTACATCGGTAGTCAGGAAGGTCCTTCCTCATGATACAAATGCCGAGAAGGCAGTTGTTGGTTCCATGATGATGGACAGGGAGGCAATCACCGATATTGCAGATCTCCTGCTTCCTGAGGATTTTTACAATGCATCTTATGGAGTAATATTTGAGACTATCTGTGAGCTTTATCAGGGCAAGAGGATGGTGGATATCGTTACTTTGATGGATGGGCTGAAGAAGAAAAACATCCCCGAAGAGATCAATAACGTAAGCTTCCTCGGTGATATAATCAATTCGGTTCCTACGACCGTAAATGCCAAGCAGTATGCGGAGATCGTAAGGGATAAGGCTATTCTCAGAAGGCTGATAAAGCTTTCTGATGATATTTCAACGGACTGCTATCAGCAGCAGGATTCTGTTGAAAATATACTTGAACGTGCTGAGCAGGATGTATTTCGTCTTGCACAGACCAGAAACGGCTATAATGATTTTGCAGGAATGAGCAGTATCGTTCTTGAGGTTATAGACGGAGTTGACAAGGCGGCGAGAAATAAGGGCAAGATCAACGGACTTTCGACAGGCTTTATCGATCTTGACGAGAAGCTGACCGGACTTCATGGCGGCGAGCTTATTATAGTTGCAGCCAGACCTTCAATGGGTAAGACCGCTCTGGTGCTGAATATAGCACATAGTGTTGCGGTAAAGCAGCATATACCGGTGCTTTTCTTCTCACTTGAAATGGGTAAGAAGGAGCTGGGTGACAGAGTTGTTGCCCAGGATGCCATGATAGATGCCAAGGCGATGAAAACAGGTGATCTGGCCGATGAGGACTGGGTCAAACTTGCCGAAAGCGTCGGGGTTGTTGGAGATGCACCTCTTTTCGTAGATGATAATTCAGCGGTTACGGTAGCTGAGATGCGTTCAAAATGCAGAAAATTCAAGCAGAAGAACGGCCTCGGGCTTATCATAATCGACTATCTGCAGCTGATGACTCCAAACCGTGCGGTTGAGTCACGTCAGCAGTTTATTTCCGATGTGTCAAGATCCCTCAAGGGTCTTGCAAGAGAGCTGAATGTTCCGATCATCGCACTTTCACAGTTGAATCGTGCGGTTGACTCGAGAACGGATCACAGACCGGTGCTTGCCGACCTGCGTGAGTCCGGTGCCATCGAGCAGGATGCGGACGTTGTAATGTTCATCTACAGGGATGAATTCTACAACCCTGAGACCGAAAAACCGGGCATAGCAGAGATCATCGTGGCTAAGCAGAGAGCCGGTTCTACGGGTAAGGTTGAGCTTATCTGGCAGGGTAAATATACAAGATTCGCGAACTGTGCGAGATAGTTTTTTCGGAATAATACATATTGGTTATGAATTATGAATTTATACATGGCGGTTATGATTTTGAGGAATCAATCTTATAACCGCTATTTTTTGTTGTGCATTTAATGACGATAAAAAATATTGGCGAGAAATGGACGTTTGACTGTATTATTCAATGATAATGTGTTAAAATTACAAACAGGAATGCTCTTTTAAAGGGATTTTTGGAGATTATATATGACACGGATCAATTCGTGATCGATCGATAGTGTCAAATGATCTATGAAAACTTAGGTTTTCGTAATCGATACACTTCCAAAAGAATAATTAAGGGGAAAGCACCTGTTTGGATGC
>OCTW011614836.1_pt1 | contig 36071 bp, 19 predicted proteins | sample 1539671 | NCBI WGS metagenome assembly OCTW01 (sample SAMN02144230, study PRJEB22623) | gut metagenome | biome: sheep rumen | host: Ovis aries | place: New Zealand
AAAATAATAACTTGGTACGATTTAGGAGGTCACGTGTCCTCACGTGACACCTGCGGCAAGTGCGACGTGGGGACACGTCGCCTCCTACAGAGACAGCCTAGTTGTACCAATTTGTTTTTTAACGGTTACTAAAAACAACTTAGTGATAAAAAAAACAACTTGGCACAAATGGAAGAAGTCACTGACCCCACCCCTGTCCCTCCCCTACAAGGGAGGGGAAGGGCTACCGCACAGCCCGCCACGGATGACGGCACAGCTCATAAGCACCGCATAAAAAACACAAAACCACGGCACTGGCGAAATTATTGGCGAAAAATTTTGGTAGTTTCAATAAAGTTTCCGAACTTTGCAGGCGGAAAATCTCATAACCTTAAAAATAAACTTTATACGTAATGGCAGAACAATTGCAAGTGAAAGAGCTCGACCAGGTGGTCGTGCGATTCTCTGGTGATTCTGGCGACGGCATGCAGCTGGCCGGAAACATTTTCTCTACCGTGTCCGCGACAGTGGGCAACGGCATCTCTACTTTCCCTGACTATCCGGCCGACATCCGCGCCCCGCAAGGGTCGCTGACGGGCGTATCCGGATTCCAGGTGCACATCGGCGCCGAGAAGGTCTACACACCGGGCGACCTCTGCGACGTGCTGGTGGCAATGAACGCCGCCGCACTGAAGACGCAGCTGCGCTACGCCAAGCCGCAGGCCACCATCATCATCGACACCGACTCGTTCGGCCCGAAGGACCTGGAGAAGGCTCAGTTCAAGAGCGAGGACTACCTCGGCGAGATGGGCGTCGACCCGGACCGCGTCATCCAGTGCCCGCTGACGACGATGGTGAAGGAGGCACTGAAGGATTCCGGCATGGACATGAAAGCGATGATGAAGTGCCGCAACATGTTCGCACTGGGACTGGTCTGCTGGCTGTTCAACCGCGACCTGGAGCTGGTCAACAACTTCCTGCGCGAGAAGTTCGCCAAGAAGCCGGCCGTGGCCGAGGCTAACATCCGCGTGGTGCAGGCCGGATTCGACTATGGCCACAACACGCACTCGAGCGTGCCCGCGACGTATCGCATCGAGTCGAAGCACAAGGTGCCCGGACGCTACATGGACATCACCGGCAACAAGGCCACGGCCTACGGACTGATGGCTGCCGCCGAGCGCGCCGGACTGCGCCTCTTCCTCGGCTCCTACCCCATCACGCCGGCCACCGACATCCTGCATGAGCTGGCCAAGCATAAGTCGATGGGCGTCATCACCGTGCAGTGCGAGGACGAGATCAGCGGCGCTGCCTCGGCCATCGGCGCCTCGTTCGCCGGCGCACTGGCCGTGACGTCGACCTCGGGCCCCGGCGTCTGCCTGAAGTCGGAAGCCATGAACCTGGCCGTCATCGACGAGCTGCCCCTCATCATCGTCGACGTGCAGCGCGGCGGTCCCTCGACGGGTCTGCCCACGAAGAGCGAGCAGACCGACCTGCTGCAGGCGCTCTACGGACGCAACGGCGAGAGCCCCATGCCCGTCATCGCAGCACTGAGCCCCACCGACTGCTTCTATGCGGCCATGGACGCCGCCAAGATTGCCCTGGAGCACCTGACACCCGTCGTCCTGCTGACCGACGCCTTCATCGCCAACGGCTCGGGCGCCTTCCGCCTGCCGGCCTCGATGGACGAGCTGACGGAGATTCATCCGCACTACGCCACGCCGGAGATGAAGGACCACTACACGCCATACTTCCGCGACGAGGAGTCGAAGGTACGCTACTGGGCCATCCCCGGACAGGAGGGCTACACGCACATCCTCGGCGGACTGGAGAAGGACGGCCGCACGGGCGCCATCTCGACCGACCCGGAGGTGCACGACGAGATGTGCCGGCTGCGCGCTGAGAAGGTGGCTCGCATTCCGGTGCCCGACCTCGAGGTGGAGGGCGACGTCGACGACGCCGACCTGCTCATCGTGGGCTTCGGCTCCACCCACGGCCATCTGCACTCCGCCATGGAGGAGCTCCGCGCCCGCGGCAAGAAGGTGGCGCACGCCCAGCTCCGCTTCATCAACCCGCTGCCGAAGAACACAGCCGACGTGCTGCTGCGCTACAAGAAGGTGGTGGTGGCCGAACAGAACCTCGGTCAGCTCGCCGCCTACCTCCGCTCCAAGGTCGACGGCTTCGTGCCCTATCAGTTCAACGAGGTCAAGGGACAACCGTTCGTGGTCAGCGAACTCGTAAACAGAATCAGCCCCCTCCTGGCCTCCCCCCTGGGGGAGGAATAGTTACCTCATAACGATGAAATCTATCGACTTTGAATTCAAAACTGCTGATCCATGTTTGTATGACCTACTGAAAGACTTTGCCAAACAGAACAGAAAAAGACCGACGGAGGCAGAAGCGATTCTCTGGGATTTTCTGAAGGAGAGACAACTCGGACAGCCATTCAGACGTCAGCATATCATTGGTGAATATATTGCAGATTTTTGTTGCATTCCTGCTAAATTGGTTATTGAAATAGATGGAGGATACCATCAATTGCCACAACAGCAGGTTGACGATGAATACAGACAACAATGGTTGGAGGCACATGGGTTCACAGTGATAAGATTCAGAAACGAAGAGGTAATAGGCGATATAGAAAATGTATTAGAAACAATTGAAGGCTATTTATAATTATGGAACAAACAATGAACAAAACTATAAATCCCTCCCCCCAAGGGGGGAGCCGGTGGGGGGCCGCTGACTATAAGAAGGGTCAGCCGCGCTGGTGTCCTGGTTGTGGCGACCACTTCTTCCTGGCATCACTCCACAAGGCCATGGCCGAGACGGGTGTGGCACCGCACGAGATGGCCGTCATCAGCGGCATCGGCTGTTCGAGCCGTCTGCCATATTATGTCAACACGTATGCCATGCAGACCATCCACGGCCGTGCGGCAGCCATCGCCACCGGCGCCAAGGTCGTCAACCCGAAGCTCTGCGTATGGCAGGTCAGCGGCGACGGCGACGGACTGGCCATCGGCGGCAACCACTTCATCCACGCCATGCGCCGCAACATCGACATCAACGTCATCCTGCTGAACAACCGCATCTACGGACTGACCAAGGGCCAGTACTCGCCCACCTCGCCGCGAGGATTCGTCTCCAAGTCGAGCCCCTACGGCACCGTCGAGGACCCGTTCCGGCCGGCAGAGCTCTGCTTCGGCGCCCGCGGACACTTCTTCGCCCGCTGCGTGGCCACCGACGCCCAGGGTACCGTCGACGTGCTCAAGGCTGCCTATGAGCACAAGGGCGCCGCCGTGACGGAGGTGCTGCAGAACTGCGTCATCTTCAACGACCACTGCCACGACATCGTCTACAACAAGGAGGGCCGCCGCAAGAACGCCATCTACGTGCGCCACGGCGAGAAGCTGACGTTCGGCGAGAACAACGAGTTCGGACTCGTGCAGGAGGGCTTCGGACTGAAGGTCGTCGAGATCGGCAAGGACGGCTACACGCTCGACGACGTGCTCACGCACGACGCCCACTGCGAGGACAACACGCTGCAGCTGAAGCTGGCCATGATGTCGCCCGAGGACGGATTCCCCATCGCCCTGGGCGTCATCCGCGACGTCAAGGCGCCGACCTACGACGAGGCTGTCCATCAGCAGCTGGCCGACGTCGCCGCCCAGAAGAAGTATCACAACTTCATGGAACTGCTTGAGACGAACGACATCTGGGAGGTGAAGTGACCGCTACGGAAGGTTGACGGCCAAGTGTTTACTGGTTGGCAGGTCAACATACGCTACGCGTCTTCACAAAACAAAAGAACACAAAATAAAACCCCAAAAACAAGAGAAGACAAGGATGTTTTTTCTTGTTTTTGGGGGTTTTATTTTGTTTTTTAAAAGCACGCGCCAGCGTACAGCATCATTTCGCCACGGCCTCCTATCGAAAGCGGACGGTCGAACACGCAAAAGGAGACCGCAAAACGACGTGAAAAACGGCTGAATTGTAAACAAAATTCGCAGTCTTTCTGACATAAATTACAACCGACTGAAAATCAACGTATTGACAGAACCAACAGAACGAAGCGGTGCTTTTCGATGAACGAAGCGGTGCTTTTTGACCCAAAAAGCACCGCTTCTCGAGGCGAAAAGCACCGCTTCGTTCCGAATCTGCCGCCCGGTGTAAAGAAAATTCCGAACGCAAAACATCGGCAGAGCCAGAAACGGCATTGGGCGGCACCAATCACAGTCGGCCGGCCGCGCCCACAGCAACAAAAGGGACGACTCTCGATTGAGAGCCGCCCCTTAGGCCATTGCGAATTTTCTTTACATCGAAAGATTAGTTCAGAGCGTCAGCAAGCTCAGCGCCAGCCTTGAACTTTGCAACTTTCTTGGCAGCAATCTTAATCTTGGCCTTCGTGGCGGGGTTGATGCCCTCACGAGCGGGACGCTCGCTGACAGCGAATGTGCCGAAACCAACCAGAGCCACCTTGTCGCCTGCGATCAGGGCGTCCTTCACTGCTACAACGGCTGCATCGAGAGCCTTCTTAGCGTCAACCTTTGAGATGCCAGCACCTGCTGCAATCTTCTCTACTAATTCAGTCTTGTTCATAATTTTTTTTTGGTTTTTAGAGTGAATATAACAATGTTTACACAAATTCTACCGCAAATATAAAATAAAGTATTCAGAAAACAAACAAAAAATCCGAAAAAATGCGTTATTTCATAAATTTTAATACCTTGAAGCCCATTTTCGTGTCTGTTTAGCGAGATTTTTAGTAATTTTGCAGCCGAAAAGTGTAAAACGTAAGTTATAACTCAACACATAACAAGATGTTTCGAAACATACCTACCGTCACACGGAATCTGCTCATCATCAACATCCTGTGCTATCTGGCGCAGGTGCTGACAGGCTATAATCTCGACGCCAACTACAGCCCGCTCACGGAGTACGGCGGACTGAGATTTTTCCTCGCCCCGGGCTTCCACATCTATCAGCTGCTGACCTATCAGTTCCTGCACGGCAGTTTCTACCACCTCTTCGCCAACATGTTTGCCCTGTGGATGTTCGGACGCATCATCGAACAGGTGTGGGGTCCGAAGAAATTCCTTTTTTATTACATCACGTGCGGCGTCGGAGCCGGTCTGACGCAGGAGGTGCTCCAGTTCTTCACCGCCTCGGCAGGCGTCACCATCGGTGCCTCGGGCGCCATCTTCGGCATCCTGCTGGCCTTCGGCATGATTTTCCCCAACGAGCGCATCTTCATCATCCCCATCCCCGTGCCGATCAAGGCGAAGTGGTTTGTCATCTTCTACGCAGCACTCGAGCTCTTCCTGGGCTTCAACGCCGGACATAACGGCAGCGACAACGTGGCCCACATGGCCCACATCGGCGGCATGCTCTTCGGCCTCATGCTCATCCTCTACTGGCGCCACAAGGAGCAGCAGCCCCACGTCTACAAGCGCCCGGCCAACCAGGAGGTGAGGATGAACCAGACGGCCACGCGCGAGGACGACATGGCCTACAACGCCCGCAAGCGTGAGCGCCAGGAGGAGGTGGACCGCATCCTCGACAAGATCCGCAAGAGCGGCTACGACAGTCTGACCAAGGAGGAGAAGCAGCGGCTCTTCGAGGCCAGCCGCGAACGCTGACAGAAGCCATGCTGAAGATCATCACCCGATTCCTACTCAACATCATCACAGGAGCCAACGTGGCCACCATCGCCATCATGCTCCTCGTGGGATTCAGCGACCGCATCAACCCGGCCGCCCACCCGACGCTGGGCTGTGCGGGTATGTTCTTCCCATTCTTCATCGCCGCCAACCTGCTGTTCCTCGTCCTCTGGATCGTCATCAAGTGGCAGCGCGCATGGATCCCCATCGCCGGATTCGCGCTCGCGTACGCACCTATACGAACCTATATTCCATTACACTTCGGTAGCGAGGAGGCGGACGAGGGCAACGTCCTGAAAATCATCAGCTACAACGTGGCCGGCTACAACCACGGCGAGGGCAGCGGCGCCGTCGACTCCATCGCCGCATGGCTCGACAGCGAGCAGCCCGACATCGTCTGCCTGCAGGAGGACATGAACCCGCGCCATGAGCCCTTCGAACGGCTGAACGCGCTGTTCGAATACAACGACACCGTCCATGTCAACGACGTGGACAACTCCTACATCAATGCCCTCGGAATCCACTCACGATTCCCCATCCTGAAGTCGGAACCGATCGCCTACGACTCGAAGTCGAACGGCTCCGCCGCCTTCTTCCTGCTCATCGGGGGCGACACCGTCGTCGTCATCAACAACCACCTCGAGAGCACCCACCTCTCGCCCGAGGAGCGACAGCGATATAAGGACGTGCTCAAGGGCGAAATGGAGGCCGACTCGGCCCGCGAGGAGACCCGCCTGCTCATCAATAAGATCAGCTCGCAGATGGCCCTCAGAGCCCCTCAGGCCGACGCCGTCCACGACTACATCGAGGCCCACCGCCATCTGCCCATCATCGTCTGCGGCGACTTCAACGACACGCCCATCTCCTACGTCCGCCGCACCGTCGCCAAGGGCCTGACCGACTGCTTCGTCGAGGCGGGCTGCGGCCTCGGTTTGTCATATAATCAGAAAGGATTCTTCTTCCGCATCGACCACATGATGTGCTCCTCCGACTACATGCCGACGAGCTGTCGCGTCGAGAGGAAAATCACGGCCAGCGACCATTTCCCCCTCATCTGCCGCCTCAAAAAAGTAGATAAACCTTAAAAAACGAGCGAAAATCGGCCAAAAATTTCGTCAAATGTAAAATATTCGCTATATTTGCAAGCTAATTCGCGCATATACATATACAATATTAAATAACAAACAAAATGCAAAACAAAGGAATTGTAAAGTTTATTGCAGTCGCGCTGGTGCTCGTCTGCTGCTTCTATCTTTCCTTCTCGTTCGTCACTCGTTACCACGAGAACAAAGCCGTGGCACTCACTGAGACGGTCGGCGAGAAGGCAGGACAAGAGTATCTCGACTCGGTCATGAACTCACCCGTGTGGTTCTGGACCTACAACTTGAAGGAATGCCGCGAAATGGAAATCGGCCTCGGCCTCGACCTGAAGGGCGGTATGAACGTGATCCTGGAAGTCAGCGTGCCTGACATCGTCGACATGCTGGCCGACCACAAGCAGGACGCCGGCTATCGCAAGGCCCTCGAACAGGCTAAGAAGGAAGAAGAGAAGAGCCAAGGCGACTTCATCTCCATCTTCATCAACCAGTGGAAGCAGGAAGGCGGCGGCCGTCCCCTGGCCTCCATCTTCGCCACACAGCAGCTGAAGGACAAGGTGCACACGAAGAGCACCGACGCCGAGGTGGAGACCGCCCTGCGCGCTGAGGTGCAGTCGGCCATCGACAACGCCGAGAACGTCGTCCGCAACCGTGTCGACAAGTTCGGTGTCGTCCAGCCCAACATCCAGAAGCTCGAGGGCCAGTCGCGCATCATGGTCGAGATGCCTGGTGTGAAGGAGCCCGAGCGCGTCCGTAAGCTCCTGCAGGGCTCCGCCAACCTGGAGTTCTGGGAGACCTATAACGCCCAGGAAGTCATTCCCTACCTCTCGCAGCTCAGCAGCGCATACGCCGCCGAGATGAGCCACGCCGACAACACCACGGCCGACAGCGCCGCCACGGCTCAGGCTCAGCCCGAGGAGCAGGCTGACAGCGCCCAGGCTGACACCGTCGCAGCTGCCACCTCAGACCTCGCTGCCAAGATTGCCAAGAAGGACGCTGAGGACGCCGCCAGCGACGAGGAGCTGGAGCGCCTGAAGAAGCAGAACCCCCTGATCATGCTCGACACCCGCTATGCCGGACTGGCCATGGTGGGCTATGCCAACGCTCACGACACGGCCGACATCAACAACGTCATCCACAGCGACATCGCAAAGAAAGTGCTGCCCGCCGACCTCAAGCTCCTCTGGGGCGCCAAGCCCGAGAAGCTGACAGGCGCCAAGGGCGACATCTTCGCGCTCTATGCCATCAAGGTGACCGATCCTTCGGGCAAGGCCCCGCTGGCCGGTGAGGTCATCACCAACGCCAAGGACGAGTTCGACCAGATGAGCCAGCCCGTCGTCTCGATGCAGATGAACGCCGAGGGCACCCGCATCTGGGCCAACATGACCAAGATGAACATCGACCGCGCCATCGCCATCGTGCTCGACGACGCCGTCTATAGCGCTCCCCGCGTCAACCAGGAGATCACCGGCGGCAACTCGCAGATCTCGGGTAACTTCACCATCGACGACACCAAGGACCTGGCCAACACGCTGAACTCCGGTAAGATGCCCGCCCCGACCCGCATCGTCCAGGAGCAGGTCGTCGGTCCTACCCTCGGTGCCCAGTCCATCCGCCAGGGTGCCATCTCGTTCGTCGTCGCCTTCGTGCTGCTGATGTGCGTCATGGTGCTGCTCTACAACTGGATTCCCGGTATGCTGGCCAACTCGGCCCTGCTGTTCAACCTCTTCTTCACCCTCGGCATCCTCGCCTCGTTCCAGGCCGCACTGACCATGCCTGGTATCGCCGGTATCGTGCTCACCCTGGGTACGGCCGTCGACGCCAACGTGCTGATCTATGAGCGCACCAAGGAGGAGCTCCGCAAGGGCCTCAAGCTCAAGGACGCCCTCAACCAGGGTTATTCCAACGCCTTCTCGGCCATCTTCGACTCGAACCTGACGTCGCTCCTGACCGGTATCATCCTCTACGTCTTCGGTACTGGTCCTATCCGCGGCTTCGCCACCACGCTGATCATCGGTATCTGCGTATCGTTCTTCACCGCCGTCTTCATGACCCGTCTGGTCTACGACCATCAGATGAAGAAGGACAAGTGGCAGAACCTGACCTTCACCACCTCGTTCTCGAAGAACCTGATGCAGAACACGAAGTTCAACTTCATGTCGAAGTACAAGATGTCTTACAGCATCTGGGGCATCGCTGCCCTCATCTTCATCGGCAGCTTCTTCGTCCGCGGACTCGACCGCTCGATCGACTTCACCGGTGGTCGCAACTACGTGCTGACGCTCGACAAGGAAGTGCCCGTCGAGGATGTGCGCGAACTGGTCAGCAACGTCTTCGTCAACGACGACGGTAGCGTGGCCTACACGAGCGTCATCGCCCTGGGTGCCTCGTCAGAGAAGACCGTGCGTATCTCGACCAACTGGAACATCACGTCGAACGACCCGACCGTCGACGACCAGGCTGAGACCATCCTCTACGAGACCCTGAAGAAGGGCGGCCTCATCGCCCAGGAGAGCATCGACGCCTTCAAGAACCCCGACGTCCGCGAGGGCGGCTCCATCATCGAGTCGTCGAAGGTGGGTCCGTCGGTGGCTAAGACCATCACGCGTGGTGCCGTCATCAGCGTCATCATCGCCCTGATCGTCATCTTCCTCTACATCCTGCTGCGCTTCCGCAACGTCGCCTTCTCGGTGGGCTCCATCGTCGCTCTGTTCTTCGATGCACTCATCGTCATCGGATTCTACTCGCTGCTCCACCACATCGTGCCCTGGTCGCTCGAGGTCGACCAGACGTTCATCGGTGCTATCCTGACCGTGATCGGTTATTCGATCAACGATAAGGTGGTGGTCTTCGACCGTATCCGTGAGAACATCGGCCTCTATCCCAAGCGCGACCGCCAGCAGCTCTTCAACGACTCGCTGAACCAGACGCTGGCCCGTACGATCAACACGTCGGTGACGACGCTCGTCGTGCTGCTCACCATCTTCTTCCTTGGTGGCGACAGCATCCGCTCGTTCTCCTTCGCCATGATCCTCGGTGTCATCTTCGGTACGCTCTCGTCCATCTTCATCGCTGCTCCTACGGCTCTGCTCACCATGGGCCGCAAGATTCGCGAGGAGGAAGGCGCCGAGACCGCTGCCGCTGAGACGAAGTAATCACCTTATATAATAATACGCGTACGCGTGAGGGGCGAACCCGGCCACAGGTGCCAGGTTCGCCCCTCTTGCATTGTGGATGATCCGAAGAATTGGGGCGAATTGGGAATAATTCTGTAAGCATGAGATGGTCTTAAAATTACAAACCCCACCCCCAACCCCTCCCCTTGAGGGGAGGGGAGAACCCCCACCCGAACCTCCCCGAAGGGGAGGAAGAACCCCACCCGACCTCCCCGAAGGGGAGGAGGGGCTACCGCGCGGCCCGACGGGAAAGACGAGTGGCTTCTCCCCTCCCCTCGCCCAAGTGGAATAACGGCGCAGCGACTCCCCTCCCCTCGCCCAAGTGGAATAACGGCGCAGCGACTCCCCTCCCCTCGCCTAAGTGGAATAACGGCGCAGCGACTCCCCTCCCCTCAAGGGGAGGGGTTGGGGGTGGGGTCTCTATTGTTTATTCATTCACGCTTATAGATACGATACAATTATTCAGTGCAATCTGTACGTCTCAGACGCCGTGCCGCGCCATCATATTATTTTACAAGCCAAACAAACACCGAAGAGAAGCGGCGCTTTTCGGGGCAAGAAGCGGTGCTTTTCGACCCAAAAAGCACCGCTTCTCTCATCGAAAAGGACCGCTTCGTTTTCACCAAACCACCAAGTCGTTAGAAATCAACGTTTTAGGCAATCAACGACTTTAATTCAGAATTTTTATTACAAACAAAGTCCTTACGGGCACAAAAAACCGGCCCCATCGGAATTGCCGATGGGGCCGGAATTATGGTTGCGATACGTGATCGCTTAGGTCAGCGCTGGCGCGGATCAGCGGGCGATGAACTTACGGCCGTTCTGGATGTACATCTGACCACTGACGGTCGAGCTGACGCGCTGGCCGTTGAGGTTGTAGACGGCGGCGTTGCTGCGGCCCTCGGGCTGTGCTGCGAGCTGCTCAATGCCGGTGGCGGTGTAGTCGAAGGTGTAGTTGAAGCCGTAGAATCCGAGCTTCGAGCCGGCGCAGTAGAACTTGTAGGTGCTGCCGGCCTTGACGTCGATGGTGTAGGTGCCGTAGTACTTCTCGCTGACGGTGATGCCGTCGTAGTCGGCCAGAGCCTTGCCGTCCTCGAGGATGTAGAACTTCTTACCACTGTTGAGCACGACGGCGACGGAGAGCTCACCGCCGTACTTGGGCACGATGGTGTAGAAGGTGCCGCCGGCGTTGTTGCCGTTCGTTCCGTTGCCCTCGGTGAAGGCGGTGTAGCCAGCGACACGCTCATCGGCCTTGGCAGCCTTGAAGTCAGCATAGGCGGTGGAGCCTGCGGCAGGCGTGCCAGCCTCACCGTAGGTGATGGTGGCCACGACCTCGTCGCCGTCCTTCACGTCGACGGTCTGTCCGGAGGTGAAGCTGTCGCCGACCTTCAGGGCGTAGGTGACGGTGGACTCAGCGGGAGTCTCCTCGCCGAGCTTGACGCCCAGCTTGTCGAAGTCGAACCACGACATGTCAGAGCCGGCACCGCTGACGTAGTAGCCCAGACGGACGGAGCCCGTGAAGCCCGTGAAGTCGAAGGTGAAGTCGGTGGTCTCGTTCTCCTCGGTAGCGAGGTCGGCGCTGGTGAAGGTGCCGATGACGTTGTCCGAGCTGAAGTTTTCGCCATCCTGAGCGACGACGACCTTGACGGTGACTTCGTCGCCGATGTAGAGGGTCTTGATGGTCAGCGTGGCCTGATAGGTCTTGCTGGCGTCGCTGCCAAGGCTGATGGCGGGGCTGACGAGCCACGAGTTGGTCTCGGCCGAGTAAGGCGAGAAGCGGATGTACTTCTGCACGCCGCCGAAGCCCGAGCGCTGTACGACCTGGATGTCGCCGCCCTCGCTGAGCTCGGTGTTGTCGCTGAGCACGCCGGTGTAGGCCTTCCAGATCGAGAGGTCGTCGGCATCAGCGACGACGAACTCGAAGGGCACGCTGGCACCGGTGGTGAAGCTGACAGGGTCGCTCCATCCGCTGACGCCGGCAGCAGCGACGCTGCGCACGCGGGCCTCATAGTTGCTCAGTCCGAGGAGGCCTTCGAGCTTGATGCTGGTGGTCTCAGTGGCCACGGGCTCGCTCCATTCCTCGTCGCCTGTCTGCTTGTAGCTGACGTCGTAGGAGGCGGCACCTTCCTGTGCTGCCCACTCGAGGGTGACGTCGCCACCATCGACGGCTACGACCTTGATGTCAGAGGGATAGTCGACGGCGGGCTTGGGCTCGAGATAGATGCGGTTGAACTGGGTCTGGCCCTTGCTGTAGCGATGGATGTAGATGCGCAGGCGCACCTTCTGGCCGGCGAGCTCGGTGAACGTAGCCTCGAAGGGCACGAAGTTGCCGCTGCTGAGCGACTCGCAGTTCGTCTTGTCGATGGTCAGGATGTCGTAGTACTTGACGCCGTCGCGTGTGACCTGGAAGACGACCTTCTCGTTGTCGGCCAGCGTCCAGCCCGACTGCATCCAGCCTGCGCTCTGCGTTCCGGCGATGCCGACCTTGATGCGGTTGGCGCCTTCGGCGAGATAGATGTAGGGCGTCTCATACCATGTGATGGTGCCTTCGGTCTCGTCGACGAAGTTGACCTGGTTGTAGATGTAATGGTTGCGCGAGTTGTCGCTCCAGATGGCGTTGTCGCCGTGGTCGGAGGTCCAGCCGAGGTAGTCCTCACCGACGACGAGCGTCTCGTCGATCTTGAGCTCCCAGGGCAGCTCGGCGGCTGTGACGTTGTTGGCATCGAGATAGAGCGACGAGTAGTCGCCAGCGCCGTCGATGCTCCATGCACGGAAGAAGTAGGGCTTGCCGGCCTCGAGGTCGGTCAGCTTGATGGCCTCGGCGGGCGTGCCGACGAAGATGACGCGGCCGCCACCCTCGATCTCGTCGCCGACCTTATAGCTGCCGGCGGGCTGTCCGAAGACGCCGTAGGTCAGATACTGATTGGAGGTGTTGACGCCCTGCACGTCGGTCATGGCGACGAGCACCTGGCCGGCAGCCTTGACCGTGACGCTCATCGTGGTCTTGTCGACGTCGCCGACGGTGAGCTCCTGGGGAGCGGCGGGCTTGGTGGTGACGGTCTGCGTGGTGGCCTTACCGTAGAGGGGGCCATTGGCACCGATGGCGTTGTAGGGGATAAGCGTGACGTGATACTCCGTGCCGGTCTCCATGTTGTTGGGGCTGCTGAAGGTGGGCGCGTCGTTGTAGTTGAACTGGTCGTCGTAGATGGCGACGACGGCGATGACCTTGGCATTGCCGATCTCGTTGCCTACGGCATACTTCGTCTTGTTGACGGGCTGCACGCCCTCAGGGGCGGCCTTGCCTGCGAGCACGAGGTAGTGGTCGGCGTCGCTGGGCTTGAAGGAGCCGTTGATCTGCGTGGAGGTCGTCGTGAGCTGCAGGTTGCTGAGGGTGCCCTCAGGCGTCATGCAGTCCTCAGGAGCGAGGAAGGTGTAGGTGGTGCCGTCGGCAGGATAGCTCTCTTCGTTGAAGGAGATGTAGTTGTCCTTGCTGCTGGTGACGGAGCCGTCGTAGGCCTGCACCTGTTGGAAGTCGCCGGTGTCGCCGAGCAGTCCGATACGCATGAAGTTGAACCGGCCGGGGGCGACGTCGTCGCTGGGCTTGAAGCCGTTGACCTGCATGCTGATGTTGCCGCTCTTCTCGTAGATGCGATACTGCACCTGAGCCTTGCCGCAATAGTCGTGCTCCCAGTCGCTGTTGGTGGTCAGTCCGACGTTCTTGTACTGGATGATGAGCACGCGGTTGCCGGCCTCGCCATCGAGCTTATAGCTGATCTCGGTGTCGTCGAAGCCATAGTAGCCGTTGCGCAGGATGATGCCGAAGGCATTCTGCACGCCCGACTTGTTGAACATGTTGGTGGCGTCAAGATGGATGCTGGTCGTGACGGTCTTGACGTCGCTGAGCAGGATCTCGCCGTCGGTGCCGATGAGGAAGTACTTCATCGTCTTGCCGTTGTAGCTGAGGTCGAATCCGATGGGGAAGGCGTTGACGTCCTCCGCCGCTTTGAAGTACTGATTACCGTCGGCATCGAGCAGCAGCTTCTTGAAGTCTGTGCCCGTGTTGTCACCGTAGTCAGCGACGATGCCGTTGGTGATTTCCTCATAAGCCGAGGTGGTGGTCTTCACCTCCCAGGAGAACATCTGTGCCGATGCGCTGAGCACGGCAAAGAGTGCCATTGCCAAGAAAGATAATCTTTTTTTCATAAGCAATCTTGTTTTTAAAGGGTTAATAAATTATAGTTTGGTAAGTCATTATCGGATGACGCGCTTCTCGACCGTCCCGTCGGTATACTTCACGACGTTCAGTCCGCGCTGCAGCTGCTGCAGCTGCTTGCCGTCGAGCGTGTAGATGCTCTTGACGTCGGCCTCGCCCGTGTTGTCGACCGACTTGATGCCGGCGGCCTCGTAGTTGACGTCGTAGGTGCCGTCGGCTCCGATGCGGAAGATCTTGATGCCGGGCTCCTTGCCGGACCTCATCTCACGATAGAAGAGGTAGGCAGCCTCGTCCTCGACGATGAACTTGGAGTCGGAGGGGGCCAGGTTGCGGCCGATGGTCTTGTTCCACACGCGATTGCCGTCCTTGTCGTAGCGGCGGATGACGAACGACTCGTCGTTGTAGCCGGCCAGGTCGCGATAGCAGCAGATCCAGTCGCCGCAGCTGAGTGAGCCGACGCCGACGAGTCCGAACATATAGGTGGAAGCGTTAGCGTCCTTGGTGGCAATCGACTGGCCGAGCTCATCGTAGAGGTAGTCGCCGTCGTAGGAGAACTTCTGGTGCAGGACGAGGCCCGTGGCACCCTGGTCCGAAGCAAACTGCACAAGGATTTCGCCAGTCTTGGGGTTGGCGGCTATCGAGGGGTAGTTGTGGTCGTAGGCTTCAGCGTTGTAGGCATCCAGTCCGGTGAGTCCGAATCCGAGCGAGCCGTCCTCGGCGATGTGCTGCACGCGGATGTTGTGAGAGAACTGACCCATGTTGCGCACGAACGTCACGCAGGCACCGCCGTTGCCGTCGCTCACGATGCGGTAGTGGTTCATCTCGTAGCCGTCGTACTTGTTCTCGTCGTAGATGACGGGTTCGCCCCACTGGTCCTCAAAGTCAGCGTTCAGTCGCTGCACACGCGAGCCGTCGGGCGTGGAGTCGAAGAGCAGGAGGTCGCCGTCGGTCGAGGGCAAGATGTTGTACTGCAGATACATTTCGTCGCGCATCTTGCGGGGCTCGTCCCATACGGGCACGCCCTCGGCATCGATGCGCTGAATGTAGGTAGCGCCTGATGTGTCATCTGCCGACATGTCGAGAAAGACGAAGTAGGTGTCGTCGCCGACAACGAAGGCGTTGGTGTAGGCGCTGTTCGTGATATTACGATACTCGATGCCGTCGAGTCCCCAGAGGAAGTTGCCCTCCTGGTCGATCTTATAGATGGCCGGCGTGAAGGCCTGCGGGCTGTTGCCGAAGTCATTGAAGGTGTCGTCCTGTACGCGGCTGTCGGCGACGGTGACGATGGCCGAGCCGTCGGAAGCCACGCAGAGGGCATACTTCGACCAGTAGGTCGGGGTGATGTGGTCGTTGACCATGATGGGCTCGTCGAACTGCGGCACGCCATCGCGGTCGATGAGCTGCAGATAGGTGCGCACGGCGGAGACCTTCTGGCCGTCGATCAGCTTCGAGCCCCATGTCTTCCATGATATCCACGTCTTCTTGTCGGCCGTGCGTGCCACCATCGGCGTGCAGGCAAAGTAGTCGCCGCCAGTCTTGGTCTGGCCGTTCTCGTCAACGTAGGTCGTGCTGAACAGACATTTCGGTGTCGCACCGGTGTTCCACTGAGCATAGGCCGAACCTGTGCCGGCCATTGCCACGAGTAAGAGGGCTAATAATTTTTTCATGAGAGTTGTTGGTTTTATTATTACTAATTTAGTTGTTGATAATCTTTTTGTTGCCCTTGATGACGAGGCCTTTCGTGGCCGGACGGCCCAGCAGGTCGTAGGCGGGCTCGTCGGCGGACGACGGCTCGGCGACGACCGGCACGACGCCGGACGTGGCGCCCTGCAGGGAGAAGAAGACGTCGTGGACGGCATCCTCGTAGGTCGACTGGACGAGCAGGCGGGTCTTGCCCGTCATCGCGTCGACCTCGTGGAGGGCGTAGTAGCCGCGGCCGTTCTCGCCGTTGATGCCGTTGTGGCCGGCATCCTCAAACTCAAGCATGTAGCAGTCGTCGGCCGTCAGGGGCAGGTCGACGACCTGCTTCTTGCGGGCCTCCGTGTAGGGACCGCCCTGTGCGACGACGTCGCCGGCCGAATTAGTCAGGGTCCACGTGATTTCCTCCGGTTTCTGGTCGGTCATGAGTGTGAGACGGACGGCCCCGTGGGCCTGATAGGCATTCTTCATCGAGAACGACTTATGGGCTGACTCCTCGGTGGTGCCGTTGAGGTCGGACAGCCATATCTCCACCTTGTTATCCTGATTGTCTGCCAGGGTGAAGTCCTTGAAGAGGGGCGTGTGGAGCGTCGCGATGTCGAGATATTGCAGGCGGCCCGTCCAGGGCGTCTGCTGCAGCGTGCCGTTGATGCGCACGTTGATGGTGGCCGAGGTCAGAGGGTCGCGCCCCGTGTTGCGCACGGTCAGGTCGCTCGTGAAGGCCGGCGTGCAGATGCGGTCAGGCATGTTGCTGACCTGCAGGATCTTGGCGGCGCTGGTGCTGCCCGTAGGCCGGGGGGTATAGGTGGTGCCCAGCACTTCCTTCGTGGCAATGTCCTGGACGAAGGTGACGATGCCAAGCTCGTTGGCGTCGTAGAAGTTCTGGGGAGTCCATGCGAACTCATACTGATAGGGCGTCACCTGCATCATGCCGTCTCCCAGAGGCTGGCCGTCAGAGCCGGGCAGCAGGCGGCGCATGACGTAGTTCCACGAGCGCTCGCCGTTGGCAGCGGGCTCAGCCCACTCCACGCGCTCCTCGACCACAGCCACGAAGAGGCGCAGGTCGCGGCCGTTGACGACGTTGCGCGGCACGACGCTGACGTTGACCTTCAGCTGTCCGTCGGCGTCGAAGGCGGCTTCCGTCTCAATGTCGACGGTGGGGCTCACCTCGCGTGCGCCGTCGACATAGGAGAGCAGCTCGCTCTCATGTCCCCAGGCACCGACGCGCTCGCCGATGACGAAGAGGGCCGGCACGCCCGTGATGCCGTAGAAGTTGGCACGGGCCATGGCGTCGGCGGGATTGGCCAGATAGAAGGGATCCTGAGCCGAGGGGAAGTTGTAGTGATAGGTGATGGCCACCATCTCGCCCATGTGCTCACTGATGAGCTGGTCAAAGGCTGGCGAGAACTCGGCGCAGGGGTCGCACGACGTGTTGGTGAACTCCTCGAAGAGCACCAGACGCGAAGCCTGCCCGGCGGGTGCTCCCGTGAGCCGGAAGTTCAGGTAGAAGGAGGCGCCGTCGTAGTCGCCCTGGGCTACGCGGTTCGTCTTGCCAGCCTCGTCGACCTGGAAGAGCTGATAGTAGCCGTTGCCATAGCTGCCCTTGATGCCGTCGCCGCCCGCGTCGAGAAACTCCAGCTGATAGCAGTCGTCGCCGGAAAGCTCGAGGGGGATGGTGACGAACTTGCGGGGCTCGGTGTAGGGTCCGCCATGCTGGATGACGTCGCCGGCGGAGTTATAGAGGTTCCAGGTGATCTCCTCGGGTTTCTTGTCGGTATAGATCTTCAGCTGCGCCCCATGGTTGACCACGACGGCGTTGTTGAAGCGCTGCGCGCGGGTGTTGCTGACGGCGTCGGAGGCGTTGATGTCGCTGAACCACACCTCGGCCTGGTTGGCACCGCTGCCGACGAACTCAAATCCGGTAAGGCCGTCGAAGGCGAGCGTGTCGCGATCAAGATAGTCGAGGCTGCCTGTCCAGGGATATTGCTTGACGACATCGTTGACGCGGACGTTGAGCGTGGCCGACGTGAGGGTGTTGGCGCCGTCGTTGCGGAAGATGACCTTGCCGTGGTATTCCGGCACGCAGATCAGGTCGGGCGTGTCGATCAGGTTCATCAGCGCCAGACGGTTCTCGCCCTCGGCACCAGGGCCGGTGTAGGCCGTGGCCAGCACCTCGTGGGTCGTGAAGTCCTGAATGAAGGCGACGACACCCAGTTCGCTGAGGTTGTTGAAGCAGTCGGCCGTCCATTCCGTCTCGTAGTTGAGCTCCTCCATGTTCACGTCGAGCGCATAGCCGACGGGGTCGGTCAGCATCTTGCGCATGGTGTAGTTCAGCTCCGTCTCGCCGTTAGAATAGGGAACAGCCGAGACGATGTGCTCCTCGATGGCACAGACGTAGAGCCGTAGCTTGGCGTCGGCGCCGATGGCGTGGAGCGGCTTGCCCTTGACCGTCACCGAGAGTTGCTCGCCGTCCAGGCGCTTGCTGACGTTGAGGTCGAAGTGTTCTGGCTCCGTCATGCAGTAGTCAATGGCCTGATTGAGGTAGGCGTAGCTGCGATCGGCCAGGTCCTGACCGTTGACGAGCGTCGTGGGCACGCCGGTGACGTTGTAGAAGTTGACCCTCGTCTGCTGTGCCGACTGGTCGTAGATGTAGAACTCGTCGTTCCTGTCGGGGTAGCCCGAGTGATACTTGATGGCAATGCAGTCGCCCAGCCGATAGTTGATGGCTGAGTCGAGCACGGGCGACCACGAGGCGCATGGGCCGCAGCCGGTGTTAGTGAATTCCTCAATGAGCACCAGCCGCTTCTGCGACTGTGCCGACATCATAGTCAGGGCCATAAGGCCCATAGATGCAATTACTACTGACTTTATATTCATATTAACTTACAATATATAACCTGCGTACCCGCAAGACCCTGCAAAGTTAATAAAAAAATTTCAAACTGCTTTCAATTTTTAAGAAAAATCTCATATTAAATGCGTAATTATTAATTGCACACACCGACTGCCACCAGTCAAGGGCAACAAAGAAAATGCCGATTTCATCGGAGTCGGCTCACGATGAAATCGGCATTTTCTGAATTCAGGAACAATCAGGATGGCTGCTTGCCAATGTAGGCCAGGATGCCACCGTCGACATAGAGCACATGACCGTTGACGGCGTCAGAGGCGTGCGAGGCCAGGAAGACGGCGGGACCGCCCAGCTCACTGGGGTCGAGCCAGCGGCCTGCGGGCGTCTTGGCGCAGATGAACAAGTCGAACGGATGGCGCGAGCCGTCGGGCTGGCGCTCACGCAGCGGAGCGGTCTGAGGCGTAGCGATGTAGCCCGGGCCGATGCCGTTGCACTGGATGTTGTATCCGCCGTACTCCGAGCAGATGTTGCGGGTCAGCATCTTCAGGCCACCCTTGGCAGCTGCGTAGGCCGAGACGGTCTCGCGTCCGAGCTCCGACATCATCGAGCAGATGTTGATGATCTTGCCCTCTCGGCGCTCCATCATCTCGGGGATGACGGCCGAGGAGCAGATGAACGGACCGACGAGGTCGATGTCGATGACCTGCTGGAACTCAGCGCGCTTCATCTCGTGCATGGGGATGCGCTTGATGATGCCGGCGTTGTTGACGAGGATGTCGATCTGGCCTACCTCCTGGTGGATCTTCTCCACGAGAGCCTTGACGTCGTCCTCCTTGGTCACGTCGCAGACGTAGCCCTTCACGTTCTCGATGCCAGCCTCCTTGTAGTTGTCGAGACCGCGCTGCAGTGCAGCCTCATTGATGTCGTTGAAGATGATGTTCTTTGCCCCGGCAGCCACGAAAGCCTTGGCAATGTTGAAACCGATACCGTAAGATGCGCCGGTGATCCAGGCGTTCTTACCTTCCAATGAAAATAAATTTGCCATAGTTTTGTTGTTGTTTTTTGGGAGTTTAGGAGTTCAGGAGTTTAGGAGTTTAGACGTTAGTCATAGCCCCATGTAGTTCCCTTAGTCCTGCACTCGAGATTGTTATTTAATACCGTTGTTGTTTATAATTCCGTTACAATAGGCCGTCAGCAGTCGTCCTGCGTCCTCTATGCTCACTGAGAGCTGTTCATACTCATCGCTATTGATATAGCCCAGGTCATTTGACAAGATGATGTAATTCATACATTCTGCCATGCTCCCTTCTGAGATATTCAGGAATCTCAGCTTGTCGGCCTTACTTAGTTTCTTATATCCTTCAGCTATGTTAGCTCCAATTGAGACGGCAGCCCTTCTGAACTGCGATGTCAACCCGAAACGTTCGTCTTCTGGAAAGTGTTTAGTCACTTGATACACAAGGAGTGTGAAATCGTGAGCTCTCTGCCAGGCGAATATGTTCTGAAAAGTGAAAGTAGCCATATTATATTTCTACTCAACTTGACTATCGTCTAAACTCCTAAACTTCTAAACTCCTAAACTCCAGAATTCACTACTTCAGGTCCCTGATATCAAAGAAATCCTGGTCGCCGTAGTCGAGGTTTTCGCCGCCCATGCCCCAGATGAACGTGTAGTTATGGGTGGCGGCAGCCGAGTGGATGCTCCATTCGGGCGAGAGGACGGCCTGGTCGGCGCTCATCCAGAGGTGGCGCGTCTCCTGGGGCTCGCCCATGAAGTGGCAGACGGCCTGGTCGGCGGGAAGGTCGAAGTAGAAGTAGGCCTCCATGCGGCGCATGTGGGTGTGGGCCGGCATCGTGTTCCAGACGGAGCCGGGCATGAGCTCCGTCATGCCCATCTGGAGCTGACAGGTGGGGAGCACCTGGTTGACCAGCATCTTGTTGATCGTGCGCTCGTTCGACATCTCCAGCGAGCCCATGTGGGCCACGACGGCCTCCGCCTTGGTCACCTTGCGACAGGGATAGGCCTGATGGGCCGTTGTGGAGTTGAAGTAGAACTTGGCGGGCTGCGCAGCGTCGACTGAACAGAAGGACACCTGGCGGTCGCCGCGTCCGACGTAGAGGGCCTCCTTGAAGCCCAGCTCATAGCGCTCGGTCCCGACGCAGACGACGCCGGGGCCTCCGACGTTGTAGATACCCACCTCGCGCCGCGTCGTGAAGTAGGGCGCCTTCAGCGGGTCGATGGCCTCGAGCAGCAGCTCCTCGCCCACGGGCATGGCGCCTCCGACGACCATGCGGTCGTACATCGAGTAGACCATGTTGACCTCGTCGGCCACGAAGAGTGTCTCAATGAGGAAGTCGCGCCTCAGCCGGGCGGTATCATAGTGGCGTGCGTCGTCGGGATGAGCCGCATAACGCACTTCATAGTTTGTCTTCATATAGCAGATAATATTCGATTTGTTGTCCGCAAAGATACAAAATATATTTCATATCCCGCGCTATTTCTTATACGTTTTAAAATAGATTAATACTTAGCGAACTCTGCATCGTCTTTGGAGTTTAGGAGTATAGACAAAAGTATTCACATGACGGAAATGATGGAAATACGATGCGCAGCCCCTCCCCTTGAAGGGAGGGGAGCGGCTGGCGCCTTGTCCGCTGGCTGTATATGACTTGTCAATATTTAATCCGACCAAACCCGATAGCTGCGTCCGGGCCGCGTGTCGAGGTCGTATTCGTAGACGGGGCGCAGGCGGGGCATGTCGACGGCGGACAGCTCGGCCGAGCGCAGCGGCTGGGCCACGCTGGCCGGGCGCATGAAGTCGTTGGGACAGTCGCCCGCAGCCGGCCGGAGACCCTTGCCCTTCAAGGGCACGTAGGAGCGCAGGCGGACGGTGCCGCCGAGATGGCTGACGACGGTGGCCTCCTCCAGGTGGGCGTCGTCCCAGCTGAGGCTGACCTCGAAGCCGCCGCGGGCCCTGAGTCCGCTGACGGCGCCCTCCTCCCATGCCTCGGGCAGTGCGGGGAGCAGCTGCAGGGCGCCGTCGTGGCTCTGGACAAGCATCTCGGCCACGCCGGCCGTCATGCCGAAGTTGCCGTCGATCTGGAAAGGCGGGTGGGCGTCGAAGAGGTTGGGATAGGTGCGTCCGTCGGGATATTGCTCCTTCACGTCGTCGCCGGGCAGCAGGTGGAGCATGTTCGAGATGATGCGGAAGGCATGGTCGCCGTCGAGCATGCGTGCCCAGAAGTTGATCTTCCATCCGAGGCTCCAGCCCGTGGCCATGTCGCCTCGCTGGCGCAGCGTCGTGGCGGCTGCGGCGAAGAGCTCGGGATGCTGGCGGGGCGAGATCTGGTTGGAGGGATAGAGGCCGTAGAGATGCGAGATGTGGCGGTGCTCATCCTTCGGGTCGTCAGCGTCGATGAGCCACTCCTGCAGCTGGCCGTAGCGCCCGATCTGCATCGGCGGCAGCTGGGCGATGGCCTCGTCCAGGCGCCGGGCGTAGGCCGCGTCGTCGATGGCGAGCACCTGCATGGCCCGCCGCACATTAGAGAGCACGTCGAAGACGATCTGATTGTCCATCGTCGAGCCGGCCGTCACGGTCGTGCCCTTGCCCTTCGGCCCATGCTCGGGCGAGACGGTCGGCACGGTCATGAGCCACCCCGTGCGAGGGTCGCGCTGGAGGAAGTCGAGCAGGAAGTCGGCCGCACCGCGCATGACGTCGAAGTTGCGGCGGAGGAAGTCGCGGTCGCCCGAGTAGAGGTAGTGCTGCCAGATATGGGTCGTCAGCCAGGGTCCGCCAGTGGGGAAGATGCCCCAGGTGGTGCCGTCGACGGGCCCCGTGACGCGCCACAGGTCGGTGTTGTGGTGGGCGGTCCATCCGCCGCAGCCGTAGAGCGTGCGGGCCGTGGCGGCACCCGTCTGGCTGAGGTCGCGGAGCATCGCGAAGAGCGGCTGCTGCGTCTCGGCGAGGTTGCACGGGTCAGCCGGCCAGTAGTTCATCTCGGTGTTGATGTTAATGGTATACTTCGAGTCCCACGGCGCGTTCATCTTGTCGTTCCAGACGCCCTGCAGGTTGGCGGGCTGGCCGCCGGGCTGCGAACTGGAGATGAGCAGATAGCGCCCGAACTGGAACATCAGGGCGACGAGGTCGAGGTCGGGCTCGCCGCGCTCACAGCCGCGGGCAAAGTCGGCCAGCCGCCGGTCGGTGTCCTTCGACGAGGCGTCGGAGCGGGGCAGCTGGAGGCTGACGCGGCCGAACTGCTCCTGATATTTCTTCAGATGGCGCTTCAGGAGCTTGTCGAACGAGAGGCTGCGCACGCTGCCCAGCACCTCGTTGTTCTTACGCACAGGGTCGGCGCTGACGTCGCGATAGCTGACGTAGTTGGTGGCGGCGACGATGCGCAGGGTGGCCTCGGTGGCACCGTCGACGCGGAGCGCCTCGCCGTCGAGGCTGACCTGTCCGTCGGTCTCCACCTCGACGCGGACGTCGGCCGTCAGGGCGCCCTCGACGCCCTCCTGCTCCACGTTCTTCACCGTGGCGCTAAGCTGATAGACCGAGCGGTTGCCGCCATGGGCGGCCAGGGGGAAGACCCTCTCGGCCAGCTCGCCCGCATAGCCAACGGTGAACGACAGGGCGCCGCGCCGGCTGGCCTTCAGCTGAAGGGCAATGACGTTGTCAGCCTGCGAGGCGAAGAGGCGGCGCTCATAGCGGACGCCGTCGCAGTCGTAGCCGACCGAGGCCACGGCGCTGTTGAGGTCGAGCCGTCGCCGGTAGTCGCTGACGTCGCGATGGCCCAGCTGCAGCCTGACGCTGCCGAGGGGCAGATAGCGCATGCCGTAGGGCTTGCGCATGAAGTGCTTCTCGAGCAGGTCGTAGGCCTCGCGCTCACGGTCGGCGAAGATGAGGCGGCGCACCTCGTCGAGGTGGGCCAGCGCCTCGGTGCTGTTGTTGTTGTAGGGTCCGCCGCTCCAGAAGGTCTCCTCGTTGAGCTGGATCTCCTCAACGTCGGTGCCGCCATAGACCATCGCCCCCAGGTGGCTGTTGCCTATGGGCAGGGCCTCGAGCCATTGTGCGGCGGGGCGGTCGTAACTGAGGGTGAGACAGGACGGGTCGGCCTTGGCTGCCAATGTGGTCAGCAGGGCGAAAAGGGTCAGCAGTAGATTTTTCTTCATTGTCATATCAAGGTCTTGTGATTCGTTTTAGATTGCAAAGATAATCATTTTCCCGGAAATATCACCATGGCGACGCCAAATAATTGGGGTGATTCCTTAACATCACGGTCTACGGGACACCGCAAGACTGTCATTTTTCTTAACAGCGACAGGATTATTCTGAAAGAAGCGGCGCTTTTCGACCCAAAAAGCGGCACTTCTCGGGCCGAGAAGCACCGCTTTTTTCATCGAGAAGCACCGCTTCTTTTTTAGCGACGCACAACCATATTGATTATCAGTCGGTTGTAAATACTTGACAAAACATTAGAAATTTATTGACAAATCACCAGCGGTCGCGGGTCTGGATGTCGTCGGCCCAGCGGTGGTCCTTGGGGAAGGGCTGACCGCCCCAGGCCTTCACCTGCGTCCAGGGCTCGGCGGCGTCGGTCCAGAAGGGATGGTCGGCGGGCAGGCCGAGGGGCATGAGCGAGAGTGAGGTCATGTAGAGCGAGCCGTTGTTGGTGTACCAGTCGGCCGTCTCGGGCTGCGAGCCGCAGAAGCCGATGGTCAGGAATCCGCCGTCGTTGTAGTTCTGCTGTTCGTCGTACATGCGGTGCATGACCTTCGTCAGGGCAGCGCGCACCTGACCACGACTGAGGTCCTTGGGCAGTTTGTCGTACCATGCCATGAGGGCCAGGGGCTGCATGGCGGCGAGGCGGTAGGGCGTGGAGCGTCCGATGACGGGGAAGGTGCCCTCGGGCGAGATGAAGCGCTCGAGGATGATGGCGAACTTCTGTGCGCGCTTGAGTGCGCGGTCGTAGTACTTCTGATACTCCAGGCGGGTGTTGGCGCGGGCGTCGATCATGTTCTGGAGGGTCTCGAGATACATGGCATGGAAGACGTAGGAGGAGTAATAGTCGAAGGCGAAGACGGGCCCGTCAGCATACCATCCGTCGCCGACGTACCACTCCTCGACCTTACGGATGGTCATCATCACGCGGAAGTCGTCGTACTCCTTCAGCCCGGCGGCCTTGGCGATGAAGCTCTCGATGGTGGAGGAGAAGAGGAACCAGTTGGTGTAGGGCGGCTCGATGGAGCGCAGCTTCTTGAACTCAGTGATGTAGCGCTGCTTGGTCACGTCGTCGAGGGGAAGCCAGAGCTGGTCGTAGGCCCGGATGAACGACTCGGCGATGTAGGCGGCGTCGACCAGGTTCTGGCCTGAGACGCCCCAGCAGAGATAGTCGGGCGACTGGGGGTCGACGCTGTTCTTATAGGACGCGAGGGCCCACTGGCGCAGCTGGCGGCGCATGTCCACCTCCTTCGCGTCGGCGGCTGAACCGCCGGCCACGCTGTCGGGCAGTGCGAGCCAAGGTGCGATGCCGGCCATGAGTCGGCCGAAGGTCTCCATGTAGACGACCTTGCGGTTGCGGTTGTCGAAGGAGGGCGAGAACTCGGTCTGCATGTTCTTCTGCAGCTCGCCCTTGGCCATGTTCTCGAGCACGGGCTGAGCCATCTTGTAGGCCTGCTCGCACCAGTATTCGCGGTCGGTCTGGGGCTTGACTTGTTTTTTCTTAGCCGCTGCGGGTGCTACGGCGAGCAGGGCGATGAGCACCCAGAGGATATGCTTCTTATTCATTTGATGACGATTTTCTTACCATTAATAATATAGAGACCACGTGAGGGCTGACCGACGCGGCGGCCCTGGAGGTCGTAGACGGCCGTGGGGGCCGGCGTGGGCATGTCGACAGACGCGACACCGCTGGCCATCGACGAGAAGTCGAAGACGCGGTCGGTCATCTGGCGCAGGGCCATGACCTCGGTCAGCGAGAGGGCGCGGTCGAAGACCATGACGTCGTCGAAGCGGGCGTCGGGCGAGCCCCAGAAGGAGCCGTAGCCGAGATAGAGGTTGGGGCTGGCGGCGAGGTGGTCGACGATGCGGTTGTAGTCGAAGCCTTGCTTGGTGGTGACGGTCTGTCCGTTGAGGCTGCCGTTGAAGCGGTCGTTGCGCTTCGTCACGCCGTCGACGTAGACGCTGATGCCGCCCGTGGCGCTGGTGGCCGTGCGCTGGAAGGTGACGACGACGAACTGCCAGCGGTCGGTGGCGAGCGTGCCGGTCGTGACGGTCGAGGGATGGTTGATGTCGAGCCACGTGCCGGCGCCGTCGTTGAAGCCTGTGTAGAGATTGCCGGTCATATAGAGGCGGGCGTCGCCGTTGACAAAGCCGAAGAGGGCATCCCAGAGATTGTTGTCGGTGCGCTTGACGTAGAAGGCGAGCGTGGCGCCGTTGTCGAGCTGCAGTCCCTTCAGGGGGTTGGGCATCGTGACGTAGCTCTCCTTGCCGTTGCCGCCGGGGTTGAGGTGGACGACGCTGCCGTTGCGCAGCTGCTCCTGGTCGTCGAGCGTCGGGCGGGCCGTCGAGCCCTGGCGCTGCAGCATGGCCTTCTGGCTGGCGTCGAAGGTGTTCTCGAGGCTGGTGTCGTCGAAGCCGTAGTGGGCCAGCATGCCCGTCTGCCAGTCGGCCGTGGCCTTGGCATTCTCTTCGGAGAGGGCACTGACCTCGTAGTCGCGGGCCCAGTAGTAGCCTGCGGTGCTGAGCCGGACAGAGAGGGTCACGGGGGTGTCGTCGGTGAGTCCGGAGGGATTATATCGGCCATAATCCGAGATAATGGCAGACTGGCTGCTGGTCCAGCTGACATCGACGTTGTCGACATGCTGGTTGATGCTGTAGAGGTCGATGTTGCGGCTGACCTGCTGGTTGTTCGTCACGGGCACGGTCTGGTTGTTCAGCTGCCAGGCCAGGGCATACTTGGGATGCAGCTTGTAGGCCCAGAGGCCCACGCCACCGGTCGACAGGGCGGTGATGGCGACGGCGTGGGTGTTGCGATAGTCCATCGTCTCCTCGAAGACGACGCCATGATAGACGCTGCCGCCGACGGTGAGCATGATGTAGCCGGTGCCCTCGGTGATGCTCCATGAGCCGATGCGGTCGCCGGTGACCTTGCCGTCGGCGGTGAGGGTAATCGTGACGGGCTCTACCTGCTCGAGGTTGTTGTGGTCATTGCCAAACTTATGGATGAGCAGCTCGTAAGTGCCGGCGAGCTCGTCGGTGGTGAAGGGCTGCGTGGAGGCGATGTCGGCGTCGGTCAGGGTCTCGCCGTTATACTCGAACGGCGCGGCACAGAGCCAGCCCTGCTTGTTGAGGAACACCTGGTGGGTGCGCACCTGATGGCCCTCGTCATTCTCCTTGTCGGCATTGCAGAAGCGGGTGTGATAGACAAGATAGGTGCGGCCGTCGTCGGCATGGATGATCGAGTTGTGGCCCTGGGAGCGCTCGCCCTGCGGCATGTAGCCCCAGTCGCTGTAGGGGCCCAGCAGCTTGGCGCCACGGGCTGCGGCGTTGGGACCGAAGTTGAGGGCATAGCTGGTGAAGATGGCGTCGCGGCCACCCGGATCCTTGTAGGGGCCGTCGGGCTTCTCGGAGCGGAAGACGCGCATCTCGTAGCCGCCCTTCTGGTCGAGTCCGCCGTAGGACATGAAGAGATAGTAGTAGTCGCCGATATGCTCGATGTAGGGGCCTTCGCCCGAGACGTAGTAGCCGCCGGCAATGCGCTTGCCGAAGTAGGGGTCGCTGTTGGTGCTGACGGGGTAAGTGACGTCGTAGTCGCGCAGACCGGTCTCCTCGTCGAGCTCGAGCATGAAGATGCCGCCCGACCATGAGCCATAGGCCATCCAGAGTTTGTCCTCCTCATCATAGAAGACGCAGGGGTCGATGTTGTTGGGCCAGCTGGGGGTCCGTATCGAGGCCCACGTGTTGTAGCGCGAGGGCAGGGTGCTGATGTTGCCCAGCACGAGGGGTACATCGGTGTCCTTGAACGAGTGGCTGCCGTTGTCGAAACCGCTGATGACGACGGGGGCCTGATACTTATAGGGGCCCTGGATGCTGACGGACGTGAGCAGGATGATGCTCGAGTGCCAGGCGTCGCCGTTGATGCTCAGATACATGCACCAGCGCTTCAGCACGGGGTTCCAGATGACGTCGGGGGCCCACATGTTGCCATTGATGTCGTAGCCGGCATCGGTGCGCTTCGACCAGTCGTAGGCATTGAACTGCGGGAAGTCGACCTCCTGGCCGCCCTTCGTGACCTTCTTCACCTCGGGCGTGACGAAGGCCTTGGCGTTGTCGTCGGGCGACCATGTGGGTGCGGCCCACGTCCAGTTCTGCAGGTCGGTGGTCCAGGCCCCGGCCTTGTGGGAGCCGAAGATGTAGTAGCGCTTCGTGTTGGGCTCATACACGACTGACGGGTCGTGGACGCTGGTCCATCGCTTGGAGGTGTTCTTGTAGAGCGTCTTGGCCTCCTGCGAGGTCAGTTCGGTCTGTGCCATGGCGTAGCCAATAGCCAGATGACAAATAATCAATGATAAAAACAGGCGTTTCATATTCTTCAATCTTCAACCTTCAATCATCAATCTTCAATCTTCAATCATCAATCATCAATCATCAATCACTTCGTCGGCGTCATGGGCAGGATGCGGCCGTCCTTGTCGAACGTCATCGGGTCGATGCAGACCTCACGATGGAAGCCGGGGCCGTCCTTCTTGTCGATGTAGGCGGGGTTGATGCGATGATAGACGACGTACCACTTGTCCTTGCCGGGCACCTGCAGCACTGAGTTGTGGGCCGGACCGAAGATCTTCTCCTCAGGCCGCTGCTGCAGGATGACGGGCTCCTCGGCCACGGTGATGGGGCCGAGGGGCGACGTGGCCGTGCCGTAGGCGACGTGGTAGTTAGGCGAGCCCGTGTCGTCGACGCTCCAGAGGAAATAGTAGATGCCCTTGCGCTTGAAGACGTAGGTGCCCTCACGGTAGGCATAGTCCTGGAGCGTGCCGCCGCGCGGGGTGAGCACGGTGACAGTGGTGGTGTCGATCGAGGTCATGTCGGCGTTGAGCTTGGCGCCGGCCATGTAGCCGTTGCCCCAGTAGAGATAGCTCTGGCCGTCGTCGTCGGTGAAGACGTCGACGTCGATCTGCTGACCGCCCTTGACGCCCTTGGGCCGGAAGTCGACGATGGGCTCGCCGAAGTCGCGGAAGGGGCCTGTGGGGCTGTCGGCGATAGCCACACCGATGGCCTTGCGCTCGCCCTGGTCGCCACTATAATAGAAGTAGTACTTGCCGTTCTTGCGCTCGATGGCCGGCGCCCAGGCATTGCCGCGCGCCCAGCGCGTGTCCTTCTTCAGGTCGAGGATGATGCCCTCGTACTGCCACTGCCGGAGGTTCTTCGACGAGTAGCAGGTGAAGTAGTAGCCGCCCCAGCCCGGTGCCCCGTCGGTCGTGGAGTAGATGTAATAGCGTCCGCCGTCGGCCAGCACCTCCGGGTCGGCGTGCAGCTCGGGCAGGATGGGGTTCTTCTGTGCCGAGGCAGTCATGCAGAATGCTGCGGCGATGATCAGGATTTGTCTTTTCATTTCTTGATGCGGATGATGTTAAGCGAATAGGCCGGGATCTCGACCAGCAGACGGTCGGCACTCTCGGGCGAGAGGGTCTGCTCCGTGGGATAGATGTTCGTGGGCTGCTGGAGGGTGTTCTCGTCCATGCCGTCGTTGGCGGCGAGACGGACCAGACGGGCCTCACGGGCACGGAAGTTCTTCAGGTTGAGCTGAGCCGTGGTGCGCTCGTCGCCCGTGTTGCAGACCTTGACGATGAGCTCGCCCGACTGGTCGTCGATGGTGGCGGAGGAGAAGACGCCCTTCGAGAGATCCTGCTTCAGGACGGTGTCGAAGAGGAGCTCGTCGTCGAGCCAGGCCTTGACCGAGTCGCCGCTGACGGTGAGCGTCACGTCGTACCAGCGGCCGTCCTCGACGTGGCCGCGCGTCTCGACGGTCTGCAACTTGCCGCCGCCCGAGATCTGCTCGATGGCATGGAGGGTGTTGCCCCATCCGCCGATGTTCAGCCAGCAGTAGTTGCGCTCGTCGACATAGTTGAAGATGATGAGGAAGCCCTCGGCGCCGCGGTCCTTGCGGGCCCGGTATTTCAGGGTGTAGTGGTCGCTGTTGATGACATTCTTCTCCAGACAGATGGTGGCCTCTTTGCGCCCGGTCTGACTGACGACATTGCCCACCTTCTTCCAGTCGCCATAGACAAAGTCAACGTCCTCGCGCGTCTCAAACGAGGCCGACGTGCCCCAGGTGCCGAAGCCGGCACGGCTCTGCTTCGGGGTGATCTGCTTGCGTTTCTGGCCCGTGTAGGGGTTCTCCTGGCTGACCTTGACCACCTGCGTGCCCAGATGCTGGGGCATGAGCTGCTGCACGTAGTAGGAGGGCGTGCCCATCACCTGGTGCGAGTTGAAGCGTATCATGTCGGGGCGCCACTTCGCGTCGTTCTCGTTGACGAAGATGGGTGCATAGGAGTTCAGGGGGACGATGTCGCTGTTGTTCTCCATGCCCATCATGTAGACTGCCTCGCCCAGTGCGGCGTTCATGTTGCCGAGGTCGCCGAAGCCGTTGGTCACGGCATACTCGCCGACGTAGATCTTCGGCCCGCGGCGGTCGTAGCTGTCATACTTATGGAAGGCCTCGGCAAACCATGCGGGGTTGCGATAATAGTGCTCGTCGAGCAGGTCGACCTGATACGTGCTCTCCCACTTCGGGTCGTCGTCGCCCCAGGCCACGACGTTGCCGATGAGCTTGATGTCAGGATACTTCGCGCGGATGGCCTGGCGGAACTTCTCGTAGCGGTCGTAGTAGTGGTCGCTCTGCTGGCGCGGGTCGGGCTGGTTGTTCTCGTTGCCGATCTCAAGATACTCGATGTTGAAAGGCTCGGGATGACCATACTTGGCGCGCAGGGCGCCATACTTCGACGTGACGGGACCGTTGGCATACTCCAGGGCGGCGAGCGTCTCGTCGATCCAGGGTTGGATGGAGTCGAGCGGGGTCATGCCGCCATGCCATAGTCCCACGTTGACCACGTAGAGCGGTTTGGCGCCGAGGTCCTCGGCCAGCTGCAGGTACTCATGGAAGCCGATGCCGTCAGTGGTGCGATAGCCCCAGTTGACGTTCCAGTGGCCCTCGCGCTCCTCGATGGGGCCGATGGTGCGCTCCCATCGGAACGCATTGTCAGGGCTCTCCTGCCCCTCGACGAAGCATCCGCCGGGGAAGCGCATGAACTTCGGGTGCATCCGCCAGAGCATCGAGGCCAGGTCGGGGCGCATGCCGTTCTCGCGGCCGCGGAACGTCGGCGGGAAGAGGCTGACGACGTCGAGGTTGACCGTGCCGACGCCGTCGAAGACGAGTGCGAACTGCGCCTTCGGGTCGTTGCCGTCGGCGGTGAGGGTGGTCTCGAACTTGCGCCAGGATTTGTCAGCGACAAAATCGCTGACCACACTTTGGGCATACAGAGCAGAGCCGTCTTGGCTGCAGAGCGTGGCCTTCACCGTGCCCTTATATTTGCCTTTCGCCCAGAACGACAGGCGGTAGGTGCGACCCTGCACGGCGTTGATACCCCAGAAGCCCTCGTTGACCAGGCAGACGGGCTGTTCCGGCGATGCTACGACGTTGAGCTGCAGGGCGTTGTGCTGCACATCGTTGAGCAGGGGCTGCTTCTTGGTCGGCTGGATGAGCTTCATCTCGAGCTGCGAGGGCGCAGCGGCATACGTCGACCATCCGCGCAGGTCGGCGGGCTGACCATAGCGCGGCCCGTCCTCGAAGGAGCGGTTGCGGATGAGCTCGGCGTAGAGTCCGCCGTCGGCTGCATGGTTGATATCCTCGAAGAAGATGCCGTAGTGCGTGGGGCTGATCTTCGGGCCGCGCTGCTGCGCGTCGATGTTGATGTTCACTTGGGCTTGCATGGGCAGCGCGAGGGCTGCGAGCAGGGGTAAGATGATTGGTCGCATGTTTATGTTTATGTTTTTATTATAATTCAATGACTCGGATGCTATAGGGCGGCAGACTGGTCGGGGCATCAGTCTCGATCGTCTCTGCCTTGGCCTTCTGGTCCTCGATGTCGCGGCCCGTGAACTGCTCGCACTTCACGCTCTGGGGCAGTTCCAGTCCGCTGACCTTGAAGTTGAGCGCCACGGGCAGGGCGTTGACCAGCTTCAGATAGCGCCGACCCGACCGTGAGTCGCGCACCAGCGAGGCCCCCACCCTATGGCGCAATTGTTCATTATTCATTATACATTGTACATTAACAAACCTGTCGCCGCTGTAGACGGAGAACAGGCGCTGCACCTCGTAGGCCGGGGTGGTGCGCACCTCGGTGTTGGTGAAGTAGATCATGTCGGGGTCCCAGTTGTGATGGCCCTCCTTGCAGAGCATGGGGGCGTAGGACGTCATCTCCACCACGTCGCCATTGCGCTCGACGTCAGTCAGATAGAGGGCTTCGGCCAGCGCCGTCTCCACGGTGGGGCGCTTCACGCGGGTCGAGGCGGCCCACTCGCCGAGGTAGACCTTCGTGCCCTGGCGGTCGTATTGGTCATAATAGTCGCGGTGGTGGAGGAACCATCCTGTCGACTCATAGTAGTGCTCATCGGTCATAAACTGCAGGTCGGGGTGGCGGCGGCAGAGGTCCCAGCCCTCCAGGTAGTCGGCCGACGGCGTGTGGAAGGGGCCTACGGTGCCGCAGACCTTGATCTCCGGATGGCGCTCGCGCAAAGCCTTGCAGATCATGACATAGCGCTCCTCGAACGTCGTCGAGATGATGTCCTCGTTGCCGATGCCGATATATTTCAGGTTGAAGGGCTCGGGGTGTCCGGCCGCGGCGCGCTTGGCGGCCCATTCGTTGGTCTTCGGGTCGGCGTTGGCCCACTCGATGAGGTGGCAGAGCTCGTCGATGTAGGCAGGCATGTCCTCCATCGGGATGCCGCCCTGTTGTCCGGCAAAGCCCTCGCTGTTGGCGGCCGAGTTCTGACAGGGCACGCCGGCGGCCAGCACGGGCAGCGGCTCGGCGCCGATGTCCTCGCAGAACTGGAAATACTCGTAGAAACCGAGGCCGCGCGTCTGATGATAGTGCCAGATGTTGAAATCGGGCTTGCGGTCCTCGAGCGGGCCGATGGTCTCGTGCCAGTGGTAGATATTGTCCAGCCCCTGGCCGTGGCTCATGCAGCCGCCGGGGAAGCGCACGAACTTGGGCTTCAGGCGGGCTATCGTCTCAGCCAGGTCGCGGCGCAGGCCGTTCTTGCGGTTCATGAAGGTCTCCTGCGGGAAGAGCGAGATCATGTCGACGCCCACGTGGGCCGCCTTCCGCGGGATAATGGCCAGCCGGGCCTTGGCGTCGCTGCCTTTGGCCGTCAGCACGGTCGAATAGGCGCGCCAGTCGGTGCCCTTCGTCTTGACGTCGCTGCTGGCCAGCACGGTGCCGTCCTCGCTCTGCAGTTGAATAGTGAACACCTGTTTCTGTCCGCCGGCCAGAACATACATCGAGAAGTCATACTTCTTGCCCCGCTCGACGGCGATGCCGTCCCAGCCCTCGTTCCAGAGGGTGTCGGTCCATAGCAGGGCGTAGTGCGGATTATTCTTGCTCAGCGGATGGTCAGTGGCTATCTCGATGGGGCGGGCGCAGTGCCAGGCCGTCGTGGCCGACCACTCGCGGCGGTCGCGCGGCGAATATTCAAAATCGCGGTTCTGGATGAGCTCGGCGTAGAGGCCGCCGTCGGCCGCATAGCTGATGTCCTCGAAGAAGATGCCGATGAGCTGGTCGCTGATCGTTTTCTCCTTGTTCAGGTCGACCTGAAGCGTGGCCTCGACGGGCCCGGTCAGCCATGCGAGGTTCGTCGCATCGTCGTGCATGCGCTCGGCCGAGAGGCGGCCGTCGGCCTCGTTTTCGGCGAAAAAGGCGCGAATTTTGCCCATTTCATCGGAGTTGATGACAAAGGTCTGCCCGTCGCAGAGCTTGCCGTCGACCGTCTCGTGGCTGACGGCTTTCAGTCCGCCGTCGAAGCCCTGCAGCTCGATGGGCGCACAGGCCGAGAAGTGGCGGAAGTCGGCCGAGGCCTCCGTGCGATAATACTGCCCATGAGCCACGAAGATGACCTCGAAGCCATCGCCAGCGGGACGCACCACGGGCGCCAGGCACTGGTCGGTCTGCATGCGCGGATAGTCCTGCGGACGCCAGTGGACGAGGTCCTGGCTATAGGCAGTGGCGAAGCAGGGGGCCTGGTTGTTGACCTGGAACACGAGTCGCCACGACCCGTCCTGGGCCCGGCAGAGCGAAGGCTCGTGCATGCGCTTCTCGGCGCCCCAGGGGCCGTAGTCGCTCGAGCAGAGCTGACCCACGTGTTGCCACCGGCCTTGCTCAAGGACGGCGAGATGAAGTCCGGCCCGCTGGTCGGGCGAGTAGATAAAAATCGTGTCGCGCTGGGCGTTGGCCCCCACCGCACAGCAAGCCATAGCGATGAGCAGAGGCAGTAGTATTCGCAGTTTCATGACTGACAGTTGTTTTAGTTTGCGTGCAAAGTTACAAAGAAATAATGAGACATGCAAAAGATTAACGGTATTTTTATGCCGAAAAGGCTTTGAAGAGCGAACAGTTTGTAAGGAAAATTCGCAATAAAAACGTCCATTTTTACAACCCATTGATAATCAGCGCACTTAAAAATCCCGAAAAGAGAAGCGGTGCTTTTCGAGGAGAGAAGTGCCGCTTTTCGACTCGAAAAGCACCGCTTCTCGGGCGAAGAAGCGGTGCTTTCCGCCTCCGCAGCCCTGCTTTTGTCAGGAAAATTCGCACCCGCACACTGACAAATTCTCCACCTTGACGCAATCAGGGTCCCACCCCCTCAGACACTCAGAAAGCAAAAAAAACACAAAAAGTTTTTGTGTTTCGTGAAAAATGCTTACCTTTGCCGCGCTAAAACCTCTTTTACCCTGTGTAGACAGATATGAAAAAAGCCTTTGGCACACTTTTATTTTTAATATTCTCAGTCTTCGGCCACGCCCAGACGGTCTACGACGTGCTTGACTTCGGAGCCCGCGGCGACGGAACGACTGACGATGCGCCTGCACTGCAGGCCGCTATAAATAAATGTTCGCGCGAGGGCGGCGGACGCGTTCTTTTGTCGCGCGGGCACGAGTATCTCTGCGGACCGCTGGAGCTGAAATCGAACGTCGAGCTCTATCTCGACCCGACAGCCGTGCTACGGGCCAATCCCGACGAATCCATCTATCAGCTGAGTGCCTTCCGCGAAAACCGCGGCGAGGGCATGCTCTGGATATGGGCCAACGATGCCGACAACATCGCCATCACCGGACGCGGCACCATCCATGGCAACGGCATCCGCTTCATGGGCGCCGAGCTCGAAGACTCGTACGAGCTGAAGCCACTGAAGGCGGTAGCCAATTCTCAGTCCTCAACTCTCAACTCTCAACTCATAGAGGACCCCCGCCCGCACGTGCTGACCTTCTACGGCTGCCGCAACCTGACGATCCGCGACGTCACCATCCGCGAGGGCGCCTACTGGACCGTCCACCTCGTAGGCTGCGACGGCGCCGTCATCGACGGCATTCAGCTGCTCAACAACCTGAAGATCCGCAACGGCGACGGCATCGACCTCGACCACTCGCGCAACGTGCGCATCTCGAACTGCCACATCACCTCGGGCGACGACTGCATCTGCCTGAAGAACCGCCGCGAGTTTGAGGAGTACGGGCCCTGCCGCGACATCGTCGTCACGAACTGCACCATGTCCTCGCGCTCCTGCGCCATCAAGATCGGGTCGGAGAACATGGACTCCATCACGAACGTCCTCTTCGACAACTGCATCATCACGGGCTCCAACCGCGGACTCGGCATACAGAACCGCGACGAGGGCACCGTCAGCAACATCACCTTCTCGAACATCCACATGGACCTCCGCCTATGGAGCGACGTCTGGTGGGGAAAGGCCGAGCCCATCTACGTGACCAGCTACCCCCGCGCCGACGGCAACCACAAGGACGCCAACTGGCGATTCCCCAAGGGCGAGACCCACGGCCGCTGCGGCAACGTCAGCAACATCTGGTTCAACAACATCACAGCCATCAGCCCCAACGCCTGCTTCATCGGAGCCGACCGCCAGGGCCGCGTCACGGGCATCCACTTCGACAACGTCCGCATCGACCTGCGCCGCCCCAAGGGCCTCAGCCGCGCACCCATGGACAAGCGCCCCTGCCGCGGCGACGGCTTCATCTACGCCGACTACGACGAGCTGCTCCAGATGCCCGTCCCCGTCGTCACCGACAACTGCCAGGAGCCCTGACCCCGCGCCGAAAGGAGCCCCCCGCCCC
>OCTW013434911.1_pt1 | contig 36052 bp, 27 predicted proteins | sample 1539671 | NCBI WGS metagenome assembly OCTW01 (sample SAMN02144230, study PRJEB22623) | gut metagenome | biome: sheep rumen | host: Ovis aries | place: New Zealand
GTCTTCAGGTGCTCCACAAACTGCATGGCGGTGAGCGGTTCACGAAACTCGCCCACTACCCCACTGCCGCCTTGGATGTCACCCACCTGCTTCTCACAAAACAGCTGGCAGTTGTCTAACCCCATCTTCTCGGCGATCTTGAAGTTCACCCCTCCCTTGGCGTTATCCATGTTGGTATGCATGGAGAGGATGGTGATATCATGGCGTATCGCCTTGCGCACCATCCGCTGCACATCGTTCTTGTCGGCAATCTGCCTGAGGGGATGGAAGAGCAGGGGATGATGACTTACTATGAGGTTGCACCCCCGGGATACAGCCTCTTCTACGACGCTCTCGGTAACGTCCAGACACAATAATGCCCCTGATACCTCCGTCTCTGTCAGTCCTACCTGCAGACCGGCATTGTCAAAACCTTCCTGCAGGGGCAGAGGCGCGAAACGTTCAAGGGCAACGACCACATCTTGTATTTTCACGCTTTTCAGCAATTTAGAATATGCAAAGATAACATTTTTTCTGCTATCTTATCTTCATCCAGTCAATTATTTAATAATTTTTTGGATTTAGAAATAGCCACGCTCGGCTTCCACCACATTCTCGATCTTGTCATCCACGGCAGGGAAGAAGTCGATGCCGGTGAGTCGCTCTATCTCATCCACGTTGGTGGCGTGCGAGAACATCTTATGACTGTTGTGCGAGTTGTTGTCGTAGATAAAGCCGATGGCCTTGGGCTTGTCTTGCAGACAGAGGATCACCTTGAAGAAGCGCTCGGGCACCACCACCCTGTTCTTGCCGATCGTACGGTGGTTGCCGTCGCTCAACAGCGGTCCGCATACGATATAGATATCGCCGTATTTCTGTGCCCATCGCCTGCAGACCAACTCCAGATCGTTCCACGGTCCTTCGTTCATGGCATGTATCTGCGGACAGATATTGGTGAAGAGGAAGGTCTCGTTCATCGCCTGCCGATCCCACTTGTTATCGCCTGCCGGACACATATGACCGCGGTCGTAACCTGAATTGTAATAGTCGGCATCGGTGACACGCCCCGTCTTCACGTCCATATCCTCATGGAACATATTCTCGTGCCGCTGCAGGTTACCACGCGTATGACCGCTGGTCAGGTGCCACGCCACCCAGTTGGGTATCTTCGTGTCCTTATTATAACTGGTGATATAGGCCTTGCGCCTCAGGATCTGCTCAGAGACGCCCTTCATGGGTGCCGGCTGCTCAATGGGCATCTTCGCCATGCGCTGCTTGCCGGCGGCATCCGCCTCCTGACTACCCGTTGAAGAATAGAAGCCTTCCACCGACTCCTGGTCGGCGCTGTCTTGCGGCATGCCCTCCGCAGGGGCTGTCTTACCGCCACATGCCACACACAGACTCACCACGCCTGCGAGCATCAGTTGATTGAAGAAAAATCTTTTCATAACAGTTATTTATCGTGCAAAAATAAATATATTTGCGGAAAACACAAAAAAACGGGCGGAAAAATCCGTCCGTCAATCTACATTTATCAAGTAACAATCTTTTCTACCTTACGATTTCTTATTACTGGCATGTTTCCGATGCTGCTCTTCCAAATCCTTCACATCAATATTCGCAAAACTGTCGTACAACAACCAGTTATTCAGAAATCTATAACTAACACGCTCCCAAAATTCTTTCATCCTGATAATCTCTTAAAGCTTCACTCTCTCTGAATAATTACCATACATCATTTCATTTACCTCTGACCAACTGTCCTTGACAGCTTTCAGCATACTTTTTACTAATTTTTTCATCATAAACAATCTTTTTACCTAACTACCCATTGTAGTTACATTATCCTTTTACACTTTTAATTCGTTGCAAAAGTACAACAATTATCTTCTTTTTGTTTTAAAAAGAAGGACATTTGAACTAAAAAGTGAAAAATTCTTGATACAAATCAAATTAGGGACGCAGCAGGTGCTTGTCGATGATGATATCCGTGATCTGTCCGCGCAGGGTGGTCACGATGCGCTGGGTGAGGAATACTGACAGCACGATAGCCAGCACCTGGAAAGCAAGGGTGGCCACGAGCAGCACGGCTGTCACCACCACGGCATACCAGGGATTAGCATCCATCATCAACAGTCCGATGAACACCCCCGGGAAGACCACCAGTCCGCAGAGCGACAAACGCTGTGACACCCGCAGATAACCGCGGTCTAATGCCCTTCTGAGGATCGGGGCCACCGCCTGTATCCACGAGGCGCCGTTGCCCACCTTATAATAATAATGTTCACGGAAGCGGATCAGTCCGATGTAATATTCGCGCAGCACCCTGCCGAGCGTCTCTGCCGACAACGACAGGAAGAGCACGTTCACGGGGATGAACCACCGGGCGGTGAACACCTGCTCAACGTTCATCACCAGTCGGACGATATACAGGGAGATGAGCAGGGCAGCCACCAAGATACTGACATACAACGGCAGGAAAGCGTTCTTATAACTCAGTCGTGCCTGTTGTACCACCATGCCGGTCGTCACGCCGCACATCAGAAGCAACCACAACAGGTTGAGCCACGGGTTGTTCACGTCAAACAACCAGTACATATACATCCCCGCCACCGCCAACTGGATGCCCATGCGCACCACACTCACAACAAACGTGTTCAGCCGCTTCATGCCGATAGCATAAAACAGGTATAGTGGTATGACGATCAATAATAGTCCTAACAGGACTCTTATGCTAAGTGATTCCATATTTCTCTTGTTTTTATCAATTAAAAAGTGACATATAAAAGGACGAAGTCCTGACAGATTATAGGCGGGGGCGTGAGCCCCCGTAATATTCGGTAGAATAACGCAACCCCAGAGGGGTGGCAGGTTTGGTGTGCCGCTCGGGGACTTACGTGCCCCGACTATTCTGTGTCGCCCCGATGGGGCTTATATATTGGGGGCTTCTACACGGGGGTTGACACCCCCGCCTATACTCTAACGCCCTACGGGCTATCATGTCCCTCCCTCATCGCGGACTTGATCCGCGATCTCCTGCGGTTCTCTCCGGTATCTCTCAGCATATCTCAACACAGAGTCACAGAGTGACAGAGTTTGTTATTTAAAGATTACCTCTGTATCTCGGTCCCTCTGTGTTTGTATTATTCCAGAGCAGATTGCAGATCAAGTCCGCAATGAGGCTCCTTTTCTCCCCTCCCCCCCTCGGGGGAGTTAGAGGGGGCTTCACCAAAACACAACCACTGCCGTGCCCTGTTCCGCCAACTGCCGACACATCGGCAACTCCTCCTCCGTAACGCCATCCACCAACAGCAGTCGGGGCTGACGCTTGACGATCTCCTGCAACAGTTGTTTTCGCTGCTCAGCAAAGGGAACGGTATTACGCTCCTCATCCGCCCACCGCACACTACTCGGCAGGTAAGCCATCGACCTACGCAGATAAGGGGCAGACAGGTCAGTGATCGGCTCACCGTCGATACTGACGAACCCCTCGTCTAAGGGCAGCACACCCCAGATGACGGCCATCAGGGCCTTGCGGTTTTCTGCCGACCACCCCCTCAGCGTGGTCACCTCACCGCCCCTGACGATCATCGAGAACTGCGACCAACCGCCCCCACCCTCTTGTGTCAGCGTCGTATCCTTCAGTTCTAATGTCATCGGTATGATTTTCTTTTCAGCCATCCCAGCAGCTATTATAGTATAAATGTTTCACAAATAAGGACGGAGTCCTGACAGATTGTAGGCGAGGGCGCCATTCGGTCTGACTAACCCTCATCCCGGGCTTGACCCGGGATCTCCTGCGGTTCTCTCCGGTATCTCTCAGCAATTCTCAACACAGAGTCACAGAGTGACAGAGTTTGTTATTTAAAGATTACCTCTGTATCTCAGTCCCTCTGTGTTTATATTATTCCGGAGCAGATTGCGGATCAAGTCCGCAATGAGGCTCCTTTCCTATTCCGTCTGCAAATATATTCAAAAAAATGGGTAATCCACAAGTATTTCCGAAAAAATTATTCCCGCTGCAACGTAATACCCATCAGTCCGATCACCACATCGTTAGAGAGGGTGCGCAGGGTGATGCCCTTGAGCGTCTTCTCCCTGTCGAGCGGCATGTCGAGGATGACGCCCGCCCCCCGCTCGAAGTTACGGTTGCTTACCAGCGCCCCTGCTGCCGTGACATCCCGCTGTCCGAATCGCTCTTCCGAGGGTATCAGCGCCCTCGACACGCGCCCCGTGGCGAAGTCTATCCTGTATGGCCGTGGCTGCATCAGACGGAATGCCAGTCCGTCATCGTAGTAGTCTTGCTCTATCGGACACCAGTTGTGTGGATTCCTCAACGGCAGACAATCCTCCGTGCCGTCGGTATACGTCACCCGTATCATACCGTTGTCGATGCCATACTGCATGTGGTTGGTGCTGCCCGCCATCAACAGGTACGCATGACTGGCCCTTCCCTCCAGCGGCATACTGATACTGTCGGGGTAGTTATCCCATAGCGAGGTATAGACGATGTTCCTGCCCTGTTGCGGCAAACGGAAGGGAATGCCCTCGCCTATTCCCACCGTCAGCACGCCGCCGGTGGCTGTCTGCTGCAGGAACCCCTCATCGATGGTGGCTGTAGCCTCTGGGTGGCACCACTCGCCGATGCCCTGCACCGGTATCTCCAAGGTGGTATAGGGCGAGCGTGGCGACAGGTATTTGTTCTTGAAGATGTCCGACACCCTACTGTTGAAGGCCCCCTCTATGGGCACCGTCTCCATCTGCGCGGTCCTCACCTCCTCGAAGCCGTTGCCCCACTGTCGGGCATCACGGCTGTCTGCCGTCACGAGTGGTTGTGGTGGAGCCTGTCGCTGCGGTCGCTCGATGATGATCGTCTGCTTCCCGGCCTTGGTGCCTGCCGTTTCCACATAGCCATATCCCGTGTTCCTCCTGATGATGATCTGCAGCGGTTGTCTGAAGTGCTGCTCCACCTCGTATATCTCCTTGTTCCCCTCCCTGCGGAACGAATATTTCAGATAGGGCGTTGTCACCGCCGCATGCTCCCATTCCTCGGGGAATCCCGGTTGCAGGATACACCGTCCGTCGAGGGCCTGCGGGATGATGCCGAACAGTCCTTGCAGCAGTGCCCTTGCCGAGATGCCGCAGTTGTCGGAGAAATCCCTGTACAGCTCGCCCCGCACCTTGTCGTAGTAGCTCACCTGTCCGTAGTTCCCCGGACTGTCGCCCATATACATCTGGTCCATCACGTTAGCCTTGATCAGTTGGAAGCCCTCCTCGTGGCGCCCAGCCTCGAAGTAGGCCAATGCCGTGTGCATCACCTCTGCCGCCGCCACGTTGTTGATGCTCCAGTCGTACGGCTGCCAGTCGGTGGTAGAGAGCGTATAGAGCGGCTTTGTCTGCTTGGGCATCCCCTCGGCCACCACGGGGATGTGCGGTATACAACTGTCCACATACTGTGTGGCCCTGTAGGCCTGCTCCCGGGTGGCCGCCCCGCAGTCTATCGGTGTGTATATCGTCCACAGCGCCGCATCCTCATGTAGCCGTTGCAGTCCCATCCTGTCCTGGTATTCCGCCCAGTGTCCCCGCTCTTTCATCCATAGCCGATGGTTCATCGCCCTGAGTGTCTTGTCGGCCTCCGCCTGGTAATAGGCAGGATCCTCTCCCAACAGTCGCGCGATCTTTGCCGCCATGCGGAATCCCCGGTAGTTGTATGCCGATGAGTGTGTCACCGCCCCACTGTTGTAGTACAGGGCATCGCTCGCCCAGATGCAGCAGTAGGCATCGTACAGTCCGTCGTCGTCAGGATCGAAGTTACGTTTCTCCCATGCCAGGTGTCGCTTGATCACCGGCCACATCCTGTGCATATACGCCGTGTCGGCATCATATTCGAAGTGCCAGAGCAGCTCATCGATATAGTTCAGGTTCATGTCGTAGTGGTGCATCTGGTCGTTGCGGTGCGGGTTTCTGCAGATATACCCCTCCGAGTACATCTGCGTGCCCCATTTCTTCAGGGCCCTTGCCATCGCCTTGTCGGGATCCTGTGTGGGGTGCGCCATGGTGGGAGCCACGTCGGTCACCTGACTCTCCGCATAGGCCGAGAAATGACTGCGTGCTCTCTCGGGCCATCCCATCACATCCCCTAAGTATCCCGCGCGCCATCCGTTCAGCGGCATGCGCCATGCCACGGCCCCATGCAACCACACCTCACCGCTCCAACAACCGTCGGCGGCAGCTGTCAGCGCACCCCCTAACGTGTTGATATATGCGTCGGGCGTGTCGAAGACGATCCTGCCGGCCAACCACTCATGGTGCCTCCAGGCTTTCTCCCACAGCGCCTTCCCCATGTTGGCTGTCAGGGTTGCGAAGCTGTACTCCCCCTGTTCGTTGGCGGTCAGCACCACATATACGGGCTCCTTACCCATACGCCATCTCACCGTCTGCCTGCTGTTCTCATCCGCTGCCGGGTCGAAGCTGTCTTTAGGGTTAGCGTTCATGTCGCCCCCACGTGCCAGTTTCGGTTTACGGATGCCGCACGCCACCCCTTTCATCGTGATGTCACTCCCGCTGGCTGTCGTCTCAAACCGCCAGATGGCCGTCTCTGTGTCGGGCATCGCCAATACCGTGATGTTCATCTTTCCTTTGCCGAGCGCGGTGTCTGTCAGTGTGTACGACCGTTTCCCCGCATGGTAGCGAGCCTCGCAGCGCGCCATCTCCTCTAAGGGTCTTTCTTTCCCGCCGATGGTTGCCACGAACCGCACGTTACGTGGCATCTTCCCTTTGTAGATGCCGAATATCGGTCGGTCGCTGGTCTCTATGCGGAAGTCGGTATAGCTGCCGTACAGCGCCCTGGTATACCTGTTGTTGCCGTTTACGCATACTATCTCTTTCCCGTCGGGGTAGTATTGCATCTTCCTTGGGTTAGCGGCAGTTACTGCCATTGCTGCCCCCAGGAGCAGTCCTATGAATACGATTCTCTTGATCATGCGCCATCACTTTAATGTGGTTTAAGATACTCTCATTGGCAAAGATACGAAAAATCTGAATAAGCAAGCAGAAAAGGAACTTGTTTCTTTTCTCGAGCATGAAGATTTTATCCCGTAAGTGAGCGAAAAACCAAAGAATACTGAGACTCCCAGTTTTATGTATTAGGACTCTCACCGGTAATGATTATATCCATGGCGAATGATGTGTAATTACTACTCATAAGACACAAAAAAGTGGGTGTGTCCATCTATGAACACACCCACCTGGGTAGATGAAGTACTAACAAATACTATATCTCACTAACTGCTATATCGCTGACGGTAATACTGCCGCCGTAATTATTGATGCTCCAACAGTTCTTCTGGATGCCGTAGATACGGTTGGTGTAAGCACATACATCATTGATATACATCACCATCACAGAATTGTCGGTGTAGATATCTATATGATAGACATTATCGGCAGGGCGCTGGAAATTGTAACCGTCGATACCGGCAATGAATCCGGCGCCGGCAGATCCCTCCTGTTCGAAGTTTACCTTGCGCGTGTTCTCACCCTCGGGATTAACCACCATGGTGTAATACTTCTCGGAATCGGTGCCACGAACGAGTGAGATACCGAAGCGATCCCAGTTGTTGGAGGTCTTCACGGTGAGGGAGATATGGTTGCTGGTACCTAAGCGACCGAAGAGAGCATAGGCATCATTACCCGAGAGGGCAATAGTCGTGCCACTGACATTGGCGCCATTGGAGGTTTTTACCTGCACATCCTTCTGACGGCCGTACTTGGCAGCCATCGCGGGCACCTCACCCAGTGTCAGGGTACCATCCTGATGCTGGATCAGTTTGTGGCATACCAAGGCTCCCGACCATGCCGGTTCGCTGTCGGCTCCTACATTTACATTACGATCGTGGATGGTAGTGCCGATACGATAGGGGCACCATCCCCATACCAGACGCTCACTGCCATTAGAGGCCGACTTAGCGGCATAGAAGGCACGACTGTCGAGCACACCCTCATGACCATCCTTCGGCCAGTTGGCACCGGGATCATTAAAGCAGGCCTTCAGTCCCTCGAAGGTAGTGGCCATCATATATTTCACCTTACGGCTCCAGGCTGCGCGATAACCCTCGCTGTAGAGGATATACCAATAGTTGCCCATCTTAAAGATATCCGGACACTCACACATACGATCCCACACCATATTGAAAGAACCCACATGCTGCCAGTTCTTCAGATCAGAGGATTTAAACTCGGCAAACTTGAGGTTGGAGGAGATTACCATGTGCCACAGGCCATCATCGGCCTTGAACACCTGCGGGTCACGGAAGTCACTGGCAGAGTAACCATAGTCGGTACCCTTCAGGCTCCACAGGTTATCCTTCGTCCATGTCTTGAAGTCGGGAGATGTAGCGCGCATCACCACCTCACGGTTGGGGAGCAGCACGTTATAGCCGGTGTAATACACATAGTAGAGATTATCAGCCTCATTATACACGGCGCACCCTGTACCAAGAGAGGCATCCTGCTGAGCGGTGGAAGTACCGGTGGGGATGATCTCTCCTAATGACTCATAGTTGGCGCCATCCTTGGTAGAGACAGCCCAGAAGGGGTGATAGCAGGCACCATTGTTATCGTATTCTTGCAGGTAGAGCACCTTGTAGTCGCCCGCCTTCTGATCATAGAACGGCATAGGGTCGCCACAACGACCGATAGCCGGTGTGTAATAAGTCTGGAAACCGGCATCGTCGGTACTGCTGAAGAACGTTGTCGTGCTATCCCAGTCGCGGGGCTCATCGCCGTAGTTCTCATCACTGCAGGCAGTCAGGCCAACGGCCATGCCGCTGCCCAACAGTCCTACAAACAATATATTAATCATCTTTTTCATATGGCGTTATTTCATTAGGTAATTGAAAGCGTTTTTAGTCATGATGGAAATATTCTTATGGAAGTTCTCCACATAGCCGGCCTCGAAGGTATACGAATACCAGTCGTAGCAGCCGGAGCCGATACAGATGATGCCTCCCTTACCGTCGTGTGGCAGGTATTCCCATGCCACGACAGCACCGTCGCCACCTACACCGAGGATACGTCCACCGGTACGTGCCTCCCAGGCTGCATGGTTATCGTAGCCGCCCCAGTCGGTACCGATATGGTATTGTGAGGTAGAGTTGGTGATATGGTAACCGGCATCGGTGCAATACACCTCTTGTGGGTTATCACCTGCGATAAGACCCTGATAGAGCGGGTGATCATTCTGACCGTCGTAGATGCGGAATGTCCACGGTCCGCCACAGAGCTCGGCAGATGCCTCATCCTGACCCCAACAGTTGTTTGGTGTGGTCCACTCATCATCACCGGTAACACCAATGAACGATGGCAGATTGACGGCATAGCGTGTCAGCAGCATCGAGCCACCATTCTCGTAGAACTGGCGCAGCTCGTTCTTTGTATCCAGGGCATCGGTAGCCTTGGCAACGAAGACGTCATGACCGTCGACACCACCATCTACATGCCAGTGCCACCAGATAACCTTACACTCAGAGAGATCGATCGTGCCGGAGCGGAGATCAGCGAACGAAGCATAGAGTGAACCGCTGACATTGCTCATCATCCACTGGCAGGCTTCCTTAGCCTCGGCATCGAGATCGTTCATCGTAGCTGCCGATCCCACAAAGAGTGCCTTGGGCTTATCGATGGCAATCACCGTTACGGTGTAGGTACTCTCGGCAGAGTTGTTGGTTACCTTATAGGTGACAGGTGAAGAGAAGTCTTGTGCCACGCCCGAAGCCGGTGTGATGGTAGCATTCTGACTATAGGTAATGGTAGGCACCAGACTGGTGATACCCACAGCTGCCGGTACATATACGGTGATGGTCTTGGCATCCTGGTCGATGGTGCCGGTATAGATATCATTGAGCACGAAATGGGTGATACGTGCCTCATCATGCAGTACGGAGATGGTCCAGTCGAGGTAGGTATCGCCATTGGTGACATGCAGCACCTTGGCGGCTTCCATGTTCAGTTTCTCACCCTGACGGATGTTACACTCGGCACCATCAGAGATATTGAGGGCGGTGACGGTCATCGCGGAAGTCTCGTAAACCTCCGGCAGACGCACCTGTATCGTGCGTGATGCCAAGTCGATGATTCCTTCATAGTTATCCAGTGAGATAGCCTCTACCATGCAGTCACCCTCCAGACGGAGATCGCTGACATTATTGTCGTCGCAGGCTGTGAAGCCGCAGACCAGGCATATCGCACAGATGATATTAAATATTCTTGTTTTCATATTCTATTCTGTTATGTAGATTACCAATTACCGATATTCTGTGTATAATGGCCGTTAGAGGCAGAGATCTGCTCGAAAGGAACAGGCAGGTACTCATCCTTGTTGGCGGTAAAGTGGGCTGCCGTATAGATAGCGCAGTTGTCGATCTCTTCGGCATAGTACTTATTCAGCACCGTGGCAGCATCGCCCCAGCGTACCAGGTCGAAGAATCGCTCGCACTCCATACCCAACTCCAGACGGCGCTCCATCTTGACAATCTTGATGGCCTGCTCCTTCGTATAGGTACCACGATAGTTGGTGATATAGAGCTTCACGCCATAGAGACTCTGATAGTTGGCGATCATCTGTGTGCTCATGGCGGCACGACTGCGTATCTGGTTCACCAGTTGGATAGCCTGGTCGGTCTGACCCAGTTGTGCATAGGCTTCAGCACGCTCGAGCAGCACATCGGCATAGCGGAACACGATGCGGTTCATCGGACTGGCCCAGTAAGAGCCCTTGATGAGGTATTCGCCGATCAGGGCAGGGTCTACATTCTGCTTCAGCGATACGTTATATCCGTACAGTCCATTGCTACGGCTCCAGATACTGGTCTCCTCCATCATGTAATTCTTATTGAACATATAAGGCAGTCCGGGGATACCCACAGTGAGGAACAGTCGCGGATCGCAGTTGTCGGTAGCACGGTTGTAGTCTTTCTCATTGAACGTATCGATCAATGGCAGTCCGTCGGCCCCTGTACGATAGGCATTGACGAGGTTCTGCGACGGTTTGTAGAAGTCGCAACCACCATCGGTAGCACCGGGGATATTTGGTGGGATCAGTCCGTAGCTCCAGTTGAGGTTACCATAGGTAGAACCGTCGTTGCGTGAATACTGGATAGCCCACAGACTCTCCTTACCGTTCTCATACTGCTCCTCAGGACGGAAGTTGTTATGGATATCATCCTCCAGTCCGTAGTTGCTATAGAGGGCGGGGTTAGAATACTCGATCACCTTCTGCAGATCCTCTTGGTTGATGCTGGTCACCTGGTTGGTGTTGGCATCATCCTGACGGTATGCCTTGTAGAGATATACCTTTGTCAGGAAGGCGGCGGCAGAGGCTTTTGTAGGACGTCCCTTGTCGGCCTGCACCTCAGGCAGGGTGTTATACGCCTCCATCAGGTCGTCGATGATCAGTTGCCATCCCTCATCATTGGTATAGGTGGTGTTCGAGAGTTGGTTATACTCATCGTAGGTCAGGGCCTCGTTCACCACGAAGGGGATATGCTTATACAGTCGCTTGAGCAGGAAATGTCCGTAGGCACGGAGGAACTTCATCTCAGCCAGACGCTGCTGCTTCATGGCATAGTCGCTCTCATTGAGCAGGGCAATGGCAGAGTTCACACGAGAGATACTGTTGTACAGACGTACCCACATATCATTGATATTCCAGTTGGTGGTGAGCACACCCTGCTGTACCTCCAGTTGGTGGAACACATCACCGTCGCTGGTTCCGCTACCTCCTTTATACGCGTCGTCAGAACGTACGTCGAAGTTCCACATAGAGAAAGAGGAGTTGATATCCTCAGCCGTGGTGAAGACGGCATAGGCAGACACCACCATTGCCTCTGCATTCTCAGGCGATTTCACCTGTTCGTCGCTCAGCGTACCCTGTGGCACATGCTCATCCAGGAAGCTGTCGCAAGAAGATATTCCAATAACCAATAAACAACAACCAATAACCGTCATTCTATTGGCAATATCCTTAATCATAGATCTTTTCATAATTCTAAATATGTTTATTGTTTATGGTTAGAAAGAAACGTTTATACCGAAAGTGATATTCACAGGGATCGGGTAGCCAAAGTTGGCATTCTCAGGATCCACGCCAGAGAACTTACTACTCTTGATGGTGATCAGGTTCTGTGCGGAGAGATACATACGCAGGCGCTCCATAAAGAGTTTCTCGGTGATGCTCTTGGGGAAGTTGTATCCCAACTGGATGGTGCGCAGCTTAGCGTATGAGCCGTTCTCCACGAAATAGCTGCTTACACGCTTCTCGTTGTTGTTATCCATGGTGCTGATAGCGGGGATATTACTGTCCATGTTGGTACGGCTCCAGGCATCGAGCAGGCGCTGTCCTTTATTCAGGTTAGAGATATTCAGACCGCTCCACAGATCCGTCTCCTTCTTCAGGTCGCTGATCACGTCAACACCCTGCACGCCCTGCCAGAACATGGTCAGGTCGAGGTTCTTATACTGCAGGTAGATGTTCAGACCCCAGGTGAAGTCGGGCACCGGAGAATAGATCCACTGCTGGTCTTTCTCGTTGATGACACCGTCGTCGTTGAGATCCTTCCAACGGATACGTCCCAGTCCGGCACCGTTCTGTGCGGCATGGATATCAATCTCTTCCTGACTCTTGAAGATACCGTCGTATACATAACCTACCTGTGAACCCATGGCATGACCGACGACACTCTCCACGCCGTTACCACCAAACTGTCCGTTGGCAGCTATCGTCTCGGGGATCTTGGTTACCTCATTGCGATAGGTACCGATATTTCCGGAGAAGTCGTACTGGAAGGCACCCACATGACCACGGTAACCGATATTCAGCTCGATACCCTTATTCTCCATCTCACCGGCATTGATCCACTGACTGGCACCCTCTCCCATCACACCGATACCCGGCATGTTGACGAGGATGTCGGTGGTCTTCTTGAAGTACCACTCAAACGATCCGTAGAGGGCGTTACGGAAGAATCCGAAGTCAAGACCGAGGTTGGTCTGGGTGGTCGTCTCCCACTTCAGGTCATCGTTACCCAACTGGTTACGCTTGAATCCACTCGGCAGGGTATGACCGCCATTCGTTCCCTCGATATCATAACTCGTACCGTAGCTCTGACCGCCGAAGCCAGCCTCGCCGTAATTACTCTCATAGATGGTGTAACGGGCAATGTTGCTGATCTCCTGGTTACCTGTCTGTCCCCATGAGGCACGCAACTTCAGGTTATCCATCCATGCGACATCCTTCAGGAATTTCTCCTGGTTGATGCGCCATCCCAGACTGACAGAAGGGAAGATACCATAACGGTTGTTCTTACCGAATCGGCTGGAACCGTCACGGCGGATCGTCAGACTACCCATATACTTGTCATCATAGGTGTAGTTTACCTTTCCGAAGAATGACACCAGGGTGTATCCCTCTCCTGCGCCATAGGCCTCGGCCTCACCGACACCGGCATTGGGCCACATATAGTCGGGGTTCAAGACAGCAAAGTCAAACTGCTTTCCGCTGAACCACTTGTCATCCTCACGGTTGATCTCCGTACCGATCATGGCATCGCCACGATGCTTGCCCACCTCGAGGTTATAGGTAGCGATCAGGTTCCACATCCACTTGGTCCAGTGCTCCTGCTTTCCCTCCACGGCATTGGTAGAGTTAGCCACCGTACCCTCTGTTACAGGATAGGTGAAGATACGCTGCTCTTTCTGGGCATAGTCAAGACCGAAGGTAGTCTTGATATTGAAGTTCTTAATCGGGTTGATGTTCAGATAGACATCTCCGAAGGTACGCCAATAGGTATAGCGGTTGTCGCTGTTACGATCCAGTCGTGCGACAGGATTCTCACGGTCGGGATAGCCACCTACCGGACCGGCGTATTCGCCATTGGTAGTATAGACAGGGAGAGAGGGGTTGAACTGCAGCACGTTCTCTAAGAATCCGCCGGGTGCCTGCACCTCACTGGTGCGGTTCAACGTGAAGTTCTCACCGATGGTGATGACGTTCAGGTCGCCGATCTTCAACAGCTTATAGTCGGAGTTCATACGTGCTGAGAAGCGGTTGAAGTCAGACTGCTTGATAATACCTTTATTATTATAATAGCCTAAGGAGAAGTACGACATGCCGCGCTCCGAACCATTGCTCAGCGACACGTTATACTGCTGTACCAGTCCGTTACGGGTAGTCTGGTCAAACCAGTCGGTATCAGCGGCGGGGGTGGTGCCTGCGGCATCCAGGTATTTGCTCATCGTCAGATGGTTAAGCACCGGCACGCCCTGAGCATCATACGACCAGTCGTATCGGTAGCCCAAACCGTTCATATTAGGATCCAGACCGTCGTTGACGTATCCCTGCCACATGATCTGTCCGAACTGCTTGGCGTTGAGCACCTTCATCTTATGCGCATACGTCTGTACAGCCACAGAACCGTCGAAGTCCACGTGTATCTTACCTTCCTTACCTCTCTTGGTGGTGATGATGATCACACCGTTGGCAGCACGGCTACCGTAGATAGAGGCAGAGGCAGCATCCTTCAGCACTTGGATGCTCTCGATATCATTACCGTTGAGCTCGTGCATGCCCGCCTTGGTAGGCACACCATCTATAATATAAAGAGGATCGTTGTTGTTCAGGGTACCGATACCACGGATACGTACGGTAGCGGCTCCTGAGGGAGAACCGTCGGCCGAGATGTTCATGCCCGGCACACGTCCCTGCATAGCCTTGATGGGGTTGTTCTCGTTCTGCTTGGCCAGGTCCGAGGGTGTCACCACCGACACGGCACCGGTCAGGTCGGCCTTACGCTGGGTGGTATAACCGGTCACCACCACCTCCTCGATTGTCAAGGCATCGTCTTTTAAGGTTACCTGCATACCATCGGCAGCAACCACCTCTTGTGTCAGCATACCGATGTAGGAAAAGACCAAGGTCTTCCCTGCATCCACTTTCAATTTAAAGTTTCCGTCGAAGTCGGTCACTGTGCCGTTCGACGTTCCTTTCTCCATCACAGTGGCTCCGATAATGGGTTCACCCGTCTGGTCAACCACGTTGCCACTGATCTCTGATTGTGCGTACAAAAACGTACTCACCAGCAGGAATCCGAAACTTAGTAACGCTTTTTTCAGCTGTTCCATTGTTGCAAATTTAAAGGGTTTGAATATGTTATAATAATAATTTTGCACAAAATTACAAACCTTTTATACAACAAATGTTTCAAAAATCGTTCGTTCGTTTTAAAAATGGTTACCTTGTAACATTTGATACCTTGATAGTCGAAAATGTTTATCTCAACCACCAACGCCTAAAAACGATAACGTTAACGATAACGTTAACAATAACGGGTTGTCGTTCCAACAACACTACCCGGTTTTAGAGCCGCCCCCTAACAACCCCCGCCTATGCTGTGTCGCCCCTGCGGGGCTTTTGATTGGTGCTCCTCTGCACGGGGGTTGACACCCCCGCCTATACTCTGTCGCCCTGACGGGCTTTAAACATTACACCTTAAACTTTAAACCTTAAACCCTAAACTCTAAACTATTAACTATTAACTTCTCTCAACTCCGTCGGATACTGGTTGAACTGTTTCTTAAAACAATTAGAGAAATAGCTGGGGGTATGGAATCCCACTTCAAAGGCAATCTCAGAGATGCTCTTCGTGGTGGTCGTTATCAACGTGTACCCACGCTGCAGACGCATCTCACGCAACAACTCTACCGGTGAGATACCCGTGAGCGCCTTCACCTTCCGGTATAACTGCACCCTGCTCATGCCTAATTCCTTGCCCAGATCATCCATCTTCACGTCAGGATCCGACATATGCTTTTGGAAGGCAGCCTTGAGCGCATCGGCAAACAACTTATCCTGGGTGCTCAGCGCCGGTTGCTCCTCCGTCTGCTTGCCTTCGCTGAGATGACCGATCTGCTGACGACTCTTCAACAGGTTATAGATACGGGCCACCAACAGCTGGGCACTGAACGGTTTGGTCATATAGGCATCGGCCCCGTGCTCATACCCCTCCATCTGTTGCGTCTCCGTGCTTCGGGCGGTAAGCAGTATCACGGGGATATGACAGGTGATGGCGTCTTCCTTGATCTTCCTGCATAGCTGCAGACCATCCATCACGGGCATCATCACGTCGCTCACCACGATATCGGGCACGCACTCCCTGCAGAGCTTCAGTCCGCTCTGTCCGTCGGGTGCCACCAGCACATAGAACTTATCAGCGAGCAACGTACGCAGATAACGGCACATATCGGCATTATCATCCACGATCAGTATCGTAGCCAACTCTTCAGTATCATCCTGTTTCATCTGCGAGAGACGGTTCTCCTGCAGGTTGGTAATCCCTTCGGGCAACTTCTCGGCCGTGCTGTCATCCACCCCGCTTGCCGTCTCCCCCATCTTAAACTCCAGCACGTTGGATACCACCTTCTCCAGTTGCGCCACATTACGGTCAACAATCTCTATCAGTTCCTGTCCCTGTCCCTTGAGCATCTTTCCCTCTTTGAGTTCCTTGACAGGCCCGGCGATGAGCGTCAACGGCGTGCGCAACTGATGACGGGCGTTGGTATAGAAGGCCGTCTGCTCATCGTGCATCGCCTGGATACGACGGTTCGTCCTGCGTGATTGCACCACCGCCCTCCATATCAGCAGGATGCCGGCGATGAGCAGCAGGATGGCAAGCGTTCCTATGAGAATGGTTTTCTTCTGCGTGTTATAGAGCCCTAAATACTCCTCCAACTTATCCTGTATCGTCACGAGGTTCTCGTTCTGCTCCAGCATCTCACCACTGGTAGCTGCTATCACGTCGACATTCTCTGGCGTCACCATCATACCATGGAGCGCATTCTCCCGCTGGTATTTCTTCCCCGTGAGGATATCTATGGCCAGTCTGACGATCTCCTCACCGTGAGTGGGATACACATAAGTACCTATCTGATGCCCCAGCTTGACGTAGTCCAAACCCTCTCCCGGCATGCCGTCGATGCCTAAGATCTTGATCTTTCCTTCCATCCCCGACTCTACGACAGCCTTGTAGGCACCCGTCGCCATGCCGTCGTTATGGCAGAACACGATATCGGGAACATGCCCCTTGCGGATTTCCTCCAGCACGATACGACAGGCCTCGTCGGATGTCCAGTCGCTCTCTATACAGACATACTCAAGATCCTGATGCCCCTCCATCGCCTGGGAGAACCCCTGGTGGCGCTCCTTGGCCGGAGAACTGCTCATCGAGGCGGTAACCTCCAGGATATGGGGCTTACGACCTGCTGCCGAGAGCTTCCTTGCAAGACTGAGCGCATAACTGCCCACCTGCTGACCGGCCTCCACGTTATTACCACCGATAAACGCCGTATAATCCTCATTCTCAGCTTTCCTGTCGAAATAGATCACCGGGATACCCTTTTCACGCACCCTGCTGATAGCAGCAGAGATAGGTGCCGACTCATTGGGGGCCACCACCAACAGGTCTATTCCCGAGGCTGCCAGACTGTCTATCTGCTTGATCTGTTTCTCCGTGTCGTCATACGAATGGGCGATGACCACCTTTGCCGACTGCTCATACAGGTGTTGTGCGGCAAGCATCTCACTGTTTACCTTGTCACGCCACCGCCCTTTAGAGCATTGCGAAACACCTATCTTATAAGTCTCTTTCTGCTCTCCGCAAGAAACGAGGGTCAGATATCCCGTCAAGAAGACAATGATTAGAGAAACAAGTGACTTTTTCATTTATATATTATATTTAAGGTATATCGATTAATTATCGGCAAAGATACGGATTAGTAAGAGAAATGCAAAAAAATTATTTATTTTTTTTACCCACTCATTATCACCAATAATCACCGATAACCTTCAGAATGACTATTTGGAGGCATTATCTTTGTATCAGTAAAACAACACAGTCGTTATTCCCCCACATAGCGATGTCAGTCATGTGCAATATCAGTATGGGGATTCAGGAATGCATACTACCCACAAAAGCTTTTTCCATAGTGCTAACGGAAGAGAGTCCGGAGGCTCCGGACTCACAGTCCAGGGGGTCTGGACTCTCAGTATTATATATTAGGACTCTCGCCGGTAATAAATAAATTCAGACGCTACTCTAACATTTGAAAGAACAAAATAACTGTAAATTATTTTGCGATACTCCTATTAATCATTATCTTTGCACCACATATAGTTATTGAGGATGATCCAAAAAACAAGGAGCACATACGACTTTGAGGAGGTATACCGCAAATACTATTTGCGGCTGTATTACTTCGCGTATGACTTTGTGGAGGACATCGACATCAGTAAGGATATCGTGAACGAGGTGTTTGAGGCCGTATGGAAAAACTGGCAGCAGATAGACCAAGAGCGAATAGGCAGCTATCTGTACGTGGGCGTGAGAAACAACTGCGTGAACCACCTGAGAAGGAACAGACCGACAGTAAGCTATGAGCAATTCCTGAATAACATCGCCGAGGAAGATACGGAATACTGGCTCGAGATGGAGGAACTGCTGAAGAATATCCTGCACGAGATAGACCAGCTGCCACCCAAGACAAGAAGGGTGTTCGAAGAATGCTACCTGAACGACCATACCTACAAGGAGGCAGCAGACATACTGGGGATAACAACCAGCGGCATCAAGAAACATATCGTGAAAGGACTGGCTACCCTGCGGCAACACCTCCACGTAAAGAAGAAATGATAAAAAAACAAAAAAAAGTACCCCACCGGCGGTTTGGGGTGTAGTAATAATAAAGAGCACAACTCATGAACGAAGAAGAAGAGAAGATCATAACCTGTGAAGATGAACAAGGATTGCCATCGCAACACGAGGAGCTGATGATACGGCGCGCCATGCGACGCAGAAAGGTCGTGCCACCCGACGTGGAGCAAGAATGGCAGTTGTTTAAGGCTGCGCATCTGTCACTGGCTTCCGAGAAGAGGAAAGCCCATATCGTGGGATTCCTGCTCGGAGTGGCTGCCTCTGTGGCGGTATTCCTGCTGCTCTACCCCCTGCTGAAGTCTGAAACACCGCAACAGTCCGCAGTCAACGGCGTGCAGATATTCAGCGCCAACAACGAACCAACCGAGGTGATGCTCACACAAGACAAGGGGAAGCCCGTGGCCGTAAAAGAGGGCAACCTGGTATTCAGCAAGGACAGCACCAGACAAGAAGCGGTCTCCCTTAAGAAAACGCCACAGAAAATACTCACACTTACCACGCCACGTGGCAAGGACTATAAGGTAACACTATCCGACGGCACACAGGTATGGATGAACGCTGAGAGCAAACTGGAATTCCCCGAGAAGTTCAACGGCAACACACGTGAGGTGATCTTACATGGCGAGGCGTACTTCGAGGTGGCCAAGAATACCAGGCAACCCTTTATCGTGAAGACCGACTATTTCCACACCAAGGTGCTGGGTACCTCTTTTAATATACGCGCGTACTCTGAGCGGGATGCCAACGTGGTACTCGTAGAGGGAAGCGTGGCCCTATCAACAAAAAAGAAAGGCGCCGAGCCCATCATCTTAAAACCAAACCAGCAAGCTACCCTGCAGGCACGACTATCGACACTCAGTATCAAAGAGGTGGACACCTACCCCTATACGCAGTGGCGCGACGGATTCTTCTATTTCGATGATACCCCCATGATCGAAATCATGCAGGAGTTAGGCAGGTGGTATAACATCAATATCATCTTCGAAGAAGCGAAGTACATGAACACCCATCTGCACTTCGTGGCTGAGCGACGACTGCCCTTAGCAACCGTCATCAGGAATATCAACGACCTGGGTATCGTGAAGGTGGAGATACAAAAAGATGCCGTAATAGTTAATTAGTGTTTAAAAAGTGCCCGATTTACATAATCTTGTGTACTAAAATTAGAATTACCCAATCATTTTTAACATACAAGATTATGAAAAAAGAAAAAGCACTGTTTGCATGGCTTTGTTTGGCCCTCTTGTTGGTGTGCATACCGTTGCATGCGCAGAACAAAGGCAACAAAGTGACACTTTCGTGTAATGACATGCCGCTGCCCACAGCCCTACGCAACGTGGAGAAGCAGTCGGGGTATTACAAGATCAACTTCAACCAGGATGATGCCCGCCGCTACCGCGTGACGGCAAGCGTGAGGGATGCATCGGCAGAGGAGGCCGTCAGGAGAATTATCGCCGGACTGCCCTTCGCCCTATCCGTGAAAGACCGGTATATCCAGTTGAAGCGCACTGCTGATGTGGCACAGTCTGCCAAGAAAAACCAGGTACGGGGAAAGATTCTCGATGCACAAGGCGATCCGCTGATCGGCGTCACCGTACAGGTGGAGGGAACGCAGAAGGGAACGATCACCGACGTGGACGGCAACTTCGTGCTGGATGACGTCAGAGAGGGTGAGATGCTCACCTACTCGTATATCGGCAAACGGCCGTTGCAGCGCAGGGCTTCGTACAAGCCGGTGGTGGTGATACTGGAAGATGAGGACGCCATGCTCGACGACGTGGTGGTGACCGGTTATCAGACAATCTCTCGTGAGCGCGCCACCGGATCATTCGGAAAGGTGGATGCCGAGCACCTGGCACAGCCCACGGCCAATATCGGGGAGCGACTGGTGGGATCGGTAGCCGGACTGTCGGCCACCACCGATGTCAACGGTGATATATCATTCCAGATACGTGGACTCAGCACACTGGTGGCATCCAACAAAGACCCACTGCTGATCGTAGACGGATTCCCCGTGGAGGCATCTATCAGCACCCTGAACCCGAACAACGTGGAGAGCATCACCGTACTGAAGGATGCCGCAGCAGCATCTATCTGGGGTGCCAAGGCTGCCAACGGCGTGATCGTGGTCACCACGAAAGACGGTAAGGATGCACGCAATGCCAAGGGCGGCGTGAAGGTGTCGTTCAACACCATGCTGAAATACTCACCACAGATAGACCACGACTACTCTACCGCCAACGCCTCTAACGAGGAGATCATCGACTGGCAGATCTATACGTTTGAGAACAAGAACTTCGGTTATATGGCGCTCATCGGCGACGGTAACTCCAACAACAACCTGCGCTATAACTACAACTCCTACTCCAACCTCTTCGTGATGCTGAACGAGAACCGACTGGGATATGTGTCGGACAGCGACCTGAACGCCTACATCGCCAAGATACGGACACAGGATAACTCGCAGGAGATCAAGGACTACCTGCTCGACAACCCGTTTACGCAGCAGTACGACCTGAACATCGCACAGAGCAGCGAAAAGGTGCACTCGAACATCTCGGTGATGTACGAGAACGGACAGCAGTATCTCAAGGGTAACAGCAGAAACAAATATACGTTCAACGCCAACGCCACCGTCAATCTGTATAAGTGGCTGGACTTCAACGTCAACGGTACGTTCTACTACAACAAGCGGAAGAACAACGGCGTGGACTTCAAGGGTCCGGCCTTCGAGATGTTCTTCGACGAGAATGGCGAGTATACCGACGTGGTGCGCTCGTACGCCAGCTTACAAGACCGCTTCTTCTACACACCGAACATCCGCCGATATATGAACTGGGAGGCATTCCCCTATACCGACTGGGGATACAACCCGGTGCAGGAGATGCGCGGTCATAACTACACCACCAAGACGATCAACGCACGTATACAGGCAGGACTGACCTTCAAGCTGGCCAAGGGCATCAGCTTCGATACGAAGTACCAGTATGAGCTGCTGAACACCGATACCAGGAATATTGATGACGAGAGCACCTGGTCGACACGATCAACCATCAATATCGCCTCTACATCGAACAAGACAAAGACGGGTGCCGTGACACCGAACCTGCCCCCAGGAAGCATCCTGAAGCAGAACCGCACGTATACCAACGCCTACAACTGGCGTAACCAGTTTAACCTGAACCGTACGTTCGCAGAGAGGCACCAGGTGACATTCATCGCCGGTACGGAAATATCCAACCGCGTATATAAGACCGTGGTGAACCCGCCTACCTATGGTTATAACGACGAGACGCTGTCGGTGGGAAAGATCACGTCGCTGACCTACAAGAACTACTTCAACAGCAATACGACATTCTCTAACTACGTGAACAGCTATACCTACCAGCAGGACCGCTACTTCTCTGCTTATGGTAACCTGGCCTACACGTTGGATGAGAAATACACGCTGTCGGCATCAGCACGTACCGACGCCTCTAACCTGATCACGGATGATCCGAGCTACCGCTACGCACCCTTCTGGAGCATCGGCGCCAAGTGGATGCTGTCGAAAGAGAACTTCGCAAAAGACTGGTCGTGGCTCGACATGATGGCCGTACGACTTACCTATGGTTTCAACGGTAATGTTGACCGTTCTACCTCGGTACAGCCGGTCATCGCCTACAACACCTCACAGAACGTGCTGTTGCAGGATTATACCGCCACCATCAGCAGTTATGGTAACTCTGCCCTACGCTGGGAGAAGACCGGAACGATCGACTTAGGTATCGACATGAGCATCCTCCACGGAAAACTCACGGCGAAGTTGGATATCTACAACAAGAAGGGTACCGACCTGTTGGCCACCATCAGTCTGCCGGCCGTGACAGGTGCCGCCACCAACAAGGTGAACGCCGCCGAGATGACCAACCGGGGATTTGAGTTGGAGTTGGGTACCAACCAGCGCTTTGGTGACGTGAGATGGCAGGGATCGCTGATGATCGCCTACAACAAGAATGAGATCGACAAGATGTTGCGTACAGCCTATACAGGATATGACCTGAGCGGTCGCCAAGAGGAAGACAGCGGCTCATCTGCCGATGTACGCTATCGTGCCGGCTATAATGCCAATACCCTGTGGTCGTATGCCTATGGTGGTATGATCAATGTAGGTACAGCCGACAAGCCTGCTTACTATCCATCTATCATGCAAGGTGAGGAGAAGGTGGCACTCGTATCTAACCAGTCGGGCAACTGGAGCGATTACATGATCAACTCAGGAACATCGGTGGCACCATGGAACTTCAGCTTCGCCAATACGTTCAGCTGGAAGAACTTCGACCTGTCGTTCCTCTTCACGGGAAAGTTCGGGCATAAGTTCCGCAGACTGTCGTTCAACTACCCGATACGTACCAATATCCTTCCGAACAAGGCTATGGCAGACGTGATCGCACAGAATGGCGACACCTACATCCCCTTTGCGGCAGCACCCTACACCGACTATCCCCTGGCATCGGCCGTGGCAAGTGACATGAACTGGTGGACACGCTATACCCGATTTATGGATTACGGTATAGAGAGTGCTACGCTGATACGATTCCAGGAGATCACTTTGGCATACACCCTTCCGAGAAACATCGTGGAGAGAATCGGTATCGGCGGCCTGAAGATCTATCTGAAGGGCAACAACCTGCATACCTTCACGTTTAATAAATACGACGAGGATCCGGAATTCCCACTCGGCACCATCAAACCGGTGGCTGCATACACCCTCGGCTTAAATATAACACTCTAATCTTTCGTACAATGAAAAAGTATTTCAATATATCCGTCATTTTGTTGGCGCTGGTAGCTTTCACGGCTTGTGACGACTATCTGGATGTGAAGCCATCAAAAAGTACCAGTCTTACCATTGAGACCGGGGAACAGCTGAATGCCCTGCTGAACAGCTATACGACATACTATCTGGAGGAAAGTCCATGGCTCATCAACGCCTCTGACGACCAACGATGCGATACCGAGATGTTTGAGATCACCGGATCGAGCGACTGTCCGGGCTACTCCACCACATCACTGAGCTATGCGCTGTGGGATACCGACATCATCCCCGAGCTGACCGACGAGAACTGGAAACACGAGTATCTCAAGATTTTCTACGCAAATACCATCCTTGAGAAAGCCGACAAGGTATCAGGACTCTCTTCACAGGAACGGGAACGGTATAAGCGTGAGGCCCGTTTCATCCGCGCCGTCAGCAGTTGGTATCTCGCACAGGTATACTGTGAGCCCTATGTGCCGGGCAATGAGAACAAACAGGGTATCGTACTGAAGAGCTCCACAGACTTCGGCGAGTCGGTGAAGCGTGCCACCCTAAAGCAGACATACGACTTTATCGAGGCCGACCTGCAGGAGGCGCTGAAGATTGAGACACCGTTCCAGAGGATCGGCACCACCAACCGCTGGAACTCCGTACGTGCCAACAAGGCAGCCGTCAACGGTTTTGCCGCACGTTTCTACCTGTATCTGAACGACTATGAGAAGGCGCTCAACTATGCGAATGCCGCACTGAACGCACATAACCAGTTGGTGGACTACAACACGGAGATGAAGGTGATGGACTCTCCGACGACCGTGACCATCAACGGAAAGAGCGAGACCATCATCTTCCCCTACACCTACGAGGGTGGTGCCAACTCGGTGAATGAGCGAATGATGGAGTGGAAGGAGATGACCTACTTCCGTATGCAAGAGGATAATAACTGGTGGATGATGCCCAGCGAGTCGCTCTTAGCATTGTATGACAAGACATACGACCTGCGCTATAAGTATCACTTCATCCCGAACTACTCTTTCATCAATACCATCTCCACACCGCTGATGGGCTACGTATTCTGGTGGAAAGACAGGGCCATCTCCGGTCCTACCACGGCCGAGATGCTGTTGACCAAGGCTGAGTGTGAGGCTCGTCTGAACAGGGTATCAGAGGCGATGGCCACCGTCAACAAACTGCGTGCTGCCCGTATGGACAAGAATGCGCCTGCCAATGTGATCAACCTGTCGGCATCCAGCGCCGAGGACGCCGTGAAGAAGATCTTGGAGGAGCGTCGCCGTGAGATGCCGTTCGTACGCCGCTTCATGGATATCCGTCGTCTGAACTCCAATACGGAATCCTATGATGATGTAGGTGCATTGACAAAGTCGTTCTACGCCTTCTCGTTGACGAACATCGACAAGAACACCAAGAAGACATACACGCTGGAGAAGAACTCCGACAAGTATGCTTGTCCGTTGCCAAAGACAGAATTCGAGGTGAGCGACTTCGTCATCGACCAGAATATCTATAAGTAAACATTAATAATCATCTCAAGGGGGGACAGGGCAATAAGCAGACCTGTCCCCTGTTTAAAAACTTAAAAAGAAATCGATGAAGAAACTTTTCCTCCCCCTTCTCCTATGTATACTCTGCGCATCGTGTAACAAAGATACCTTTACGATCAGCGGAAGATACACGGCCCCCGACGAAACGCCCCTCTATCTGGTGAACCTGGACAAGAAGGATACCCTCAGCACCACCAAGGTGAGGAATAATCAGTTCACCTTCAAGGGGAAACTGTCGGAACCCTTCTATGCCTATGTGGGTCAGGGACGGGAGCGCGTGAGGTTTATCCTGGAGCCCGGCAACGTCAAGGTAGATATCGACGAGCGCACTGAGCATGGCACACCCATGGTAGATGCCTATAATGCGTTTCACCGCAGCTACTACCGGATGGATGCCCTCCGTAAGACAGAGCGACAGGAGTTGACGAAGGAGAAGGAGCGACTCTCACCGGAGGACTTCAACAGGCGATGGGAGCAGTTAGACACGAAATACCGGATGCTGCAAGGCGATATGGTTGACTCCATCGTAAGAGCCAACCCCAACAACCTGCTGGGTGTCATGGCGCTCGATGACCTGGCATCAAGGGATACGGCCCGTTTTATGTCGTTGTATCGTATCATGTCACCCCAGATGCAGTCTACCAATATGCTGCAGGGTGACGTCAGGCATATCCGTTCACAGCAGCACACCACACAGGGCACCCCGTTTATCGACTACCTCGTGAAGGGCGGCAATCTCGACGGCAGTGATGTACGACTGTCAGACTATGTAGGCAAAGGGAAATATATCCTGCTCGACCACTGGGCTTCGTGGTGCGGTCCGTGTAAGGCAGAGATGCCTGCCATCAAGAAAGTGTGGGAGGACTTTGCCGGCGACCGCTTCGATGTGGTGAGTGTGGCTGTCAACGACAAGCGTGAGGATACCTTCCGTGCCCTGGAGCAATTAGACATGCCATGGCATCAGATCGTTGATGCCAAGAAGATCCCCGACTCTCTGTATCAGGTGAGGTATATCCCCCATATCATCCTATTCGCCCCCGACGGCACCATCATCAAGCGCGGTCTGCGCGGCGAACAGATATACGCCACCATACAGCAGTTGTTGAAACAACCCAAATAATCTTCCTTTAGAAAGGAGGATCACATAACTCCATGTCCTGTTTACTGAACAGCTGTTTGATGGATTCATTCTCTAAAGCCCTATGAAGAATTTCCTCCGGTTCTTCATCATTGATAATGGGTTGTGGTTCTTCCGCCACTTTGTTCTTTTCCCAATCCCGATACCAGCCATCTGCATCATAACATCTTTCATGATAGGACATATTCACTATGACACTATAGAACTCATAATCATCGATTTCTCCGAGATATCTCATAACCATGAGTCTGTCTGATCGTGACAATCGTTTTTCGTTGATAATAAAATCCTTACGATAGCATAAACGCATACAAAGGAAAAAGTAATTTCTTCCCTTGCTCAACTCTTCCTCATGCTTCATCAGAAATTCATCAGGGCAGAGGGCAATGACGACCTTTATACAATCATCCTCATGATATTTTTCCCATAAAGACTCAATAAGTGGGATAAACGTCTCGTCACTATACTTTCTAAGTTTTTTGTATGCCCAGTTGCGATCCGCCTTATTGGAGTTTAAGAAGATCATAAGAATCTGTTTTTGCACTTTCCAATCAAGATAATTGAAGCGAGCTCGTATTTCATTCCTGGAGTCTATTACCTTTCCGCTTTGCTTGTCTGTATAGTTATTAATCAACGTTCTTACAGTTGTGTTCCGTCTTATCGAGGATTTATACGCCTCCTTGTTTACTACCGGGAAATATTCCCTGATGAGTTTTGCACAGTTGTCTTCCTGATATTTATCCCATAGAGACACAATAGGCATGATAAACGAATCATCACCAAAACTCATTACCTTGGTGTATGCCCAGTTGCGATCAACCTTATTGGAGTTTAAGAAAATCTCCAGAATCCTCTTTTGATCTTTCCTGTCAAGATAGTCGAATCGTGAGCAGAGTTCATTCCTGGATTTCCACACCTTACCACTATTCTTATTCAAGTAGTCACTGATGAGCGTTCTGACTGGCGTATTCCTTTTTATCGAATGTGAAAACATTGTATTATTATTTTTCAATGATCTTTGATGCTGTTACAAAGATATAATTTTGTTGTTATAGATGCAAACTTTCTTTCTCCACAAGCCTTGTGATTGTTTTTATTTGTGTGAACAAAATAAAAATCGTATCTTTGTCACACGATTCATTAGCAAGGAAGATGCTAACAGACTGGATGAAAGACGTAAGTGAACGATTTGACAATATTGTAAATAACAAATAAAATGATAAAAAACATAACTTTACCCGCAGAATGGGAACAGCAATGGGGCGTGATGCTGACATGGCCACATGCCAAGACCGACTGGCAACCGTACATCGAGGAGATCACGGAGACTTATATCGAGATGGCACGCGCCATCACCGACTATGAGGAATTGGTCATCGTTACACCCGAACCGGAAAAGGTAAAGGCATTACTGGCAGAGGAATGCTCCCTTGAGCGTGTCCACTTCCTGGAATGTCCTACCAATGATACCTGGGCACGTGATCATGGGTTTCTCACCCTCAACGACGGCACGATGCTCGACTTCTGCTTCAACGGTTGGGGTGAGAAATTCGAGGCAGGCCTTGACAACGATATCAACCGACAGCTATATCCCTTCTTACAAGAGCAGTACGCCAAGCAGGGTATATCAACCAACTATCAGTCACACCTCGACTTCGTCTTAGAGGGCGGCAGCATAGAGAGTGACGGCAAGGGGACGATCTTCACCACCGCCGACTGTCTATTGGCACCCCACCGCAACAACATGTCGAAAGACCAGTTGGAGAAAGAACTGCTCAGCAGACTACATGCCCAACGGGTGTTGTGGATCAACAGTAAACCCATGCCGGGTGATGATACCGACGGACATATCGATACCATGGTGCGCATATGTCCTGACAACACATTGTTATATAATGAGGATAAGACGTTGGAGGAGCAGTTGAAAGCATTCAAGACGACAGAGGGTACGCCCTACCGACTGATGGCACTGCCCCTGCCCGACCCTATCTTTGCCGAAGAGGATGGAGAGAAAGTCATGCTGCCCGCTACCTATGCCAACTTCCTCATCATCAACGGCGCCGTGCTGCTGCCTACCTACGGACAACCGATGAACGACATGCAGGCAGCGGATATCCTGCAAGAGGTGTTCCCCGACCGTGACATCATCCTCATCGACAGTCGTAGCATCATCAAGCAGCATGGAAGCATCCACTGTTGTACCATGCAGTTTCCTCAACTATAATTATCGACACACCCCTTCATTGCGGACTCAATCACCTCATTGCGGACTTGATCCGCAATCCGCCGCGGAATAATATAAACACAGAGGGACCGAGATACAGAGGTAATATTTAAATAATGAACTCTGTCACTCTGTGACTCTGTGTTGAGATGAGAGCCCCTCCCCTAACCCCTCCCCGATGGGAAGGAGAAAAGAATATCATCGCAAACCTTGCGGAGATTTGGTGTCGTAGAAAATCTTTCGTAACTTCGCAAGCAGAAAAAAGATAATCATGGATATAGAGAATTACAAACCATTAGAATTCGATGAAATGCCCGAAGACCACATGCAGAACATCATCAAGGTGATAGGTGTAGGCGGTGGTGGCTGCAATGCCGTAAAAAACATGTTCGACGAGGGAGTGGAAGGTGTCACCTTCGCCATCTGCAACACCGATAGTCAGGCCCTCTTCCGTTCACCGGTACCCGTGAAGATACAGTTGGGTGCATCGGGTTTGGGAGCCGGGGCAAATCCTGAGTTAGGACGTAGCGAAGCGGAATACAACGTGGAGGATATCAGTCGTCTGCTGGATGATGGCACGAAGATGGTTTTTGTGACTGCTGGCATGGGCGGTGGCACAGGCACCGGTGCAGCACCTGTCATTGCCAGTATCTCCAAAGGAAAAGGAATCTTGACGGTGGGTGTCGTCACCATCCCCTTCTATTTCGAGAAGAAAAGGAAAATCATCAAGGCCCTAAAGGGTGTGGAAGAACTGCGCAAGAATGTGGATGCGCTGTTGATCGTCAACAACGAACGACTCTGTGATGTGTATGCCGACAGCGATGTCACGGTGAAGGAAGCATTCCAGCGTGCCGACAATATCCTCAAAGATGCCGTAAAAGGGATATCCGAGCTCATCACCGTATATAGCGAGGGAGGTATCAACCTCGACTTCCGTGATGTGGAGACCACGATGAAGAATGGTGGGGGTGCCATCATGGCCATGGGGCGTGCCAGTGGGGAGCACCGTGTGGAGAAGGCGATCATCAATGCGCTCGACTCTCCCCTGCTCTACGGTAATGATATCGGCAAGGCCAAACGTATCCTCTTTAATATCTACGCCAGTGAGGAGTCGCCTATCTTCGTCAGGGAGATGCAGGAGATAGATGATTTCTTTGATCAGTTGGATCCCAATATCGATGTAATCTGGGGTACTGCCATCGACGAGAGTCTGGGAGAGGATGCCAAGGTAACGATCCTCGCCACAGGACTGGAAGAAGACTGGCATCAGGAGAAGGAGGATGTGATCAGTGATGATGAGTATTTCGAAAGACTGATTCCGCTGTTGTATCGACCGGTAAAAAAGGCTTCTTGGCAAATAACGAAGAAGACAGAAGAGGTGCAGGCTGCTCCTCAGGAAAAAGAACCTGTTCAACAAGAGGAGGTTCCCTTCACCATCACCCCCCAACCAGAGCCTGCTCCCATGGATGATACGCCAGTAAAGGATGAGCCGCAACATCCTCATAAGGAGAAGAAGACGATGGTAGATCGGTGGAAGCAATGGATGCAGACGAAATTCGATGAATATACGCAAGAGGAGTGATGATAGTTTAGAGTTAATAGTTAATAGTTTAGGGTTATGATTAGCCCCGTAGGGGCGGCATTAATAATGACAACGGAAAGTAACATAGTAGAATTATCCGAGCAGTTGCGCACAATCATCAAACAGTTGCGCAGCGAGGGGCGCAATGATCTTATTCTCAGTGCCCTGGGCGTACCGTTGTTGGAGGAACTGCGCATCGAGGCGGCACGCGGCAAACTGAGTCGGTTGCTCATCACCCGCAACTGGCAGTTTATCCTCTTAGACTACGACCGCAAAGAGATAGAGATGCAACCCGTTCATAAAGCTGTCTACCTACTCTTCTTAGCCCATCCCGAAGGCATCGTCTTCAAGCATCTCTCCGACTATCGCGAAGAACTGCTGCGCTACTACAAGGCCACAGCACGTTTCATGGAGATAGAGAAGATCGAAGAGAGTGTCGACCGACTGATCAACCCCCTGGATAACGCCATCAACGAGAAATGCTCACGCATCAAGAAGATCTTCTCCGAACTGATGGATGAGTATTCCGCCAGCTATTACATCATCAGCAGTCATACCCGTAAGCAAGTCACCGGATCCTCACGCATCTGGTATGAACGACTCAAGATCGTTACCCTGCCCCGCGAACTGGTGATGTTTGAATAGCAATAGCCATCAGATTATTTGGTTGTTAGCGTCTTTTTTACTATTTTTGCAAGAACAAATTATTACGACAAGTTATGAGAAAACTCAACATCGGTATTATCCAGCAGCATAACACGGCAGACATTCATGACAATATGAAGCGTCTGGCAGAAGGCATCGCTCAGTTGGCAGAGCAAGAAGCACAGTTGATCGTCTTGCAAGAACTGCATAACTCCCTGTATTTCTGTCAGGAAGAGAATGTGGACAACTTCGACTTAGCCGAGCCGATACCCGGTCCTTCCACACAATTCTATAGTGCATTGGCTAAAGAACATGGAGTAGTGATCGTCACCTCACTCTTTGAGAAGCGTGCTGCAGGACTCTATCATAACACAGCCGTAGTCATAGAGAAAGACGGCACGATAGCCGGCAAATATCGTAAGATGCATATCCCTGATGATCCTGCCTACTACGAGAAATTCTATTTCACGCCGGGCGATATTGGGTTCCACCCTATTGATACCAGCGTAGGGCGTTTGGGGGTACAGGTATGTTGGGATCAGTGGTATCCCGAAGGAGCGCGACTCATGGCTATGCAGGGAGCAGAGTTGCTCATCTACCCCACTGCCATCGGTTATGCCGCCAATGATGACGAGGCAGAACAGCAACGTCAGCGTGAGGCATGGACAACCGTGATGCGTGGTCATGCCGTGGCTAACGGGTTACCGGTCATTGCCGTCAACCGTGTTGGCTATGAGGAAGACCCCAGACATCAGACAGAGGGTATCCAGTTCTGGGGCAGCAGTTTTGTTGCCGGTCCACAAGGAGAGATCCTCTATCGGGCCGATGATAAAGAAGAGGTTAAGACCATCATCAACATCGATATGGATCGCTGTGAGCAGGTACGCCGCTGGTGGCCCTTCTTGCGTGACCGACGCATCGATGAATATGGAGATATCACAAGGCGGTTTATCGATTGATAAACCGCCTTTGTTGTGAATATGTCAATTCCCTATCACCAATGATACTTACTGATAACCTGCTTAAAGACCGGTTCATCAGAGATAGAGGCAAATAAGAGCATGCATGTACGCAGTTTCATCACACCCAGATTGCTGAAGATTTCAAATATAGGCTTGTCTATTTCCAACAGGACCTGTGCCGCCTTTATTAGCCTTTCTCTAAGAATGGGATGTTCGAGGTATGCTTTCGCTTCTTCACGTCCATCAAGACCGTAGAAATCGGTCAACTTGCTTGTCCCTTTTCTTTTCAGCTGAGGATAGACATATCTGATCCAGCATTCAAATCCGAGTTTACCCTCTTGGATTTCTTTCAATGCCAGTTCGTACAAGGTGTAATCACCTCTTTTACCATCTTGCGCCGTTAGAAAACGCTCTAACCCATCTTTATTAACTCTTCCTTCTGTCATAATTTATTAGTTAAACCTCGCACTATATCATGTCAAAAACTTGGGAAAGGTAAACAACTCACATTTTAGAATTCCAACCGGAAGCCTTTTTCTTTCATCTCATTGTAGCTCTCCGGGTTGAACTGATAGAGGAATGCCACTTTCTTGTTGGGCATGGGCAGCGTCTCCTCCAACTGCGTAAGAATGCCGAGTTTCTGCATCTTGTTGCAGAAGTTACGACGGTCGAACTTCACACTGAGGATAGCCTCGTAGAGATGCTGCAACTGCGTCATGGTGAATTTCTCGGGCAGCAGTTCGAAGCCGATTGGCTCGAAATGAATCTGTCGGCGCAGTTCATTAGTGGCCTCACGAAGGATCAGGTCGTGGTCGAAGGCCAGCGAAGGCACCTTGTCAAGAGGAAACCATTGTGCCTTGGCAGCATCGTCACCACCTTTTACCTCGCTGATGCGCACCAATGCATAGTAAGCAATGGTGATGACACGTTCACGAGGATCACGGTCAACGGCTGAGAAGGTATGAAACTGATGGATATAGGCATCCTTCAATCCCGTCTCCTCGAAGAGTTCACGTTTGGCCCCCTGCAGCGCTGTCTCATCCATTCTCAGGAATCCCCCGGGGAAAGCCCAACGGCCCTTGAAGGGTTCGATGCCTCTTTCTATCAGCAAGACATTGAGTTTTGTTCCGTCGAATCCGAATATCACGCAGTCGGTGGTGACACTCGGATGCGGATACTTATAATGATACTTTAATTCTTCCATATCGATAATAATTATTATTAATCCTATGCGGCAACGGGCAGATCTTTAAAATCCGCCCCGTCTCGCAACTCCATTATTTTCATTAAAACTTTCTTTTTCTTACTCTTCACACTATTTCCATTCTTATATCCAATCCTCTTCGCAATTTCCTCCATCTTACATCCATCTACATAATAACTCTCCAATATCATCCTATCCACTTCTTTCAACTTACTCCAAATTCTTTCCAATTTCTCATATCTCTCATCCTCATTTCCACTCTCATCCATCACATCAAACATCTCCCCTATTCCATTCTCATCATCCTCACTCATCCCAAAACCTCTTTCCATAATCCTATCCAAACTCTCAATATCCTCATTCACCTTCCTCAAATAATGCATCCCAATATTCCAACAAATCTTATACAAATAACCAACCATACTCTTTTCCTTCAACTTAAACTCCTTATCCATCATCTTCTCCCACAACACCAAACATCCATCATCATAAACCTCTTCCAAATCCTCATAACTCAAACCCTTAAACTTTCCCATCAATCTCATCAACACATTTTCTCTCTCACCATCCACCACCTTATTAAATATAAGGCTACTAACACCCAGAAGCCCACTCCTTTCTTCCTTCAGAGTCAACTTCTCAACTTCTTCTTCAAAACCACTCACACTAATACTTACCACCATACTCTTTATTTTTTAATTTATTGCGTAATATTTACGCTGCAAAAGTAATACCAACATTTGATATTTCCAAATATTTTGCGTATTTTTTACGCAGCTGATTACTTTTTTTCATTTTATGGCAATATATAATGCCTGATGTTGGGTAAAATATGTTTTTAATTGTTGTTTTATGATGAAAATTAGTGTTTATTCCGAAAAAAGTGATAACTTTGCTTCTGAACCTAAGAAGCCTATGATTATCATTGAGTCAAAGAAAAAACCGCTTTTGCCAGGAAAGAAGGATAAGAATGGCAAACCTATTGTATCGCTGAAGGAGAAATATCCAGATGCGATGATCATCGACGTGACGAGCAAGGCCCAGGACGAGTTTGTCAAGTTGAGTCCCTTCTATCCCATTGGCGGTATACCGGTTCCCTTTACCGACGACGTTGCACTTTCCGTGGAGGGCATCTGGCAGGGCCTGAAGGTCTTTGAGGACGATGATGTGGACCCTTCTCTCTTCTCGAAGCGCGACATGAAGAACCTGAAGCGTACCGTGAGGAAGTACGGCCGTTGTCTGGGGCATCGTAATGGTGTGCATGGTGAGGAACTCTTAGGATATATCGAGGCACGCAAACAGATTTACCTGCCCTGTTACAAATGGGTTTTGGAGAATAAAGTTCAGAAGCTGGTTGCTGCCATACGTATCATCTCGAAGAATAAGCCTGTTGTGCTTCTTGACTACAATACGAATGCTGACGTAAACAATCCCAAGTCAGCCCTCTCCCATGCCTCGCTGATTAAGGCGTACATAGAAGGAAACTATCCGGAATAATAATTAGCGTTTCTTTTTAAAAGATAAATAACAGGATGCTCTGAAAAGGGCATCCCTTTTTGTCGTTTTCAAACAACCACCATTTAATATTCAGCAATCATGAAGAAAACAATTCTTTGCACAAAAGAACGTCCATTACACAAACTAATAAATGATGAAGAAAAAAATCAGATAACTGAAATCATCATCGCAGGCTATCTCGGTGGTGATGACCTGGTGATGCTTTCTGATATGTCGAAATACGGTAGTTTGCGTCTGCTTGATATGCATGACGTGAAAGAACTGAACACTGAAGACTTATGGGATTTGGAGTATTATCCTTTTAGTGATGACGAACATATTGAAGATGTTGTATTGCCAGAAAAATACGCCATAGATTTACCAATGTTCATTGGGTGCAAAAACCTGAAGAGAGTTGATTTTTCCAACGAAATCGAAGATTCTGGAATTGGCTTCCTGTCAGACTGCCCCAACATCGAGGAAATATATGTACCAGGCGATCTACAAATACACTATGACGGGAGATATCAGGATGACGACTGTTTTGCGGGAAGTGGAAAGTGTTTTGTTTCAGACATTGACGAATGGCCGGAAGACTTGGAAAATATTGCATCTTCTTTCTTTTCATGTGATGGTGTACTCTATGATGCCAGTTGTAGGGATATCTCGCTTTATCGTTATCCGGCAGGAGACGAAAGATTAAACTTTGTTATTCCAGAAGGAGTAGCAGAAATTTGCGAGTATGCATTTTACGGCAACCCCTATTTGAGAAGTGTGACTATTCCCCAAAGCGTGAAAAATATACAGAATAATCCCTTTGTGAATTGCCAGAACCTTGAAACAATCATTTTCAAGAATAAAGTATGCGATACGTTCACTTGTAAAGATGCGATGTATGCGATGAGTATAAATCCGTATGGACTATGTGCATTACCTCATCTAAAAGATATCTATATATATGCTGAGAGTCCTGAAGAATTTCCGTTTAGTCTTTTCTATGGAATGAAAAACATTGGAGATGTAACTCTCCATGTTCCATGCTTCTGCGCGAAGAAATTTAAGGATTATGAAATAGAGTATTACAATTATTCCTCTAATGAAAGAAAGTGTGAGAAGCCATGGCGCAAATTCAAGGGTATCGAGGAATTTGACCCGGTGGACTTTATTGACATTCAGGAAACATATGAAAAATAATTTGGCCTGATGTGTAACTCTTTTATATTATAATCGTCTATATATAAGCTATGACAGAAGAACAAAAAAGAAAATTTCAAGAAAAGTTTGACGGATGGTATCCAACAGAGGAACAGTTTCAATATGGTAAAGAACATTGTAATCTTAATTGGATAAGAGAAGAGAAACTTAAAACATTAGACTATTTATTATCAGACCCTAGTACATACAATTATTCATCATGGGTTACTAATGTCGTCCCTATATTAGAAGATCTTGAAATGTACGATAAATGGGAAGAAGAAATGAAAGAATTATACGAATAACTGAATGCAAGAAAAGATTTTAAAGACAGAGGCAAAGCAACGTAACCTATTACGATTCATCCATGCACAAGATTTTGGAGGTATCTATGATAATACCTCCACTTACGAACAGGCCTTAGAAGAAATAAAGAAAGGTTGTAAGAAATCACATTGGATATGGTATGTCTTTCCACAAATGAAAGCACTTGGCAAATCCGAGATCTC
>OCTW011571435.1_pt1 | contig 36048 bp, 31 predicted proteins | sample 1539671 | NCBI WGS metagenome assembly OCTW01 (sample SAMN02144230, study PRJEB22623) | gut metagenome | biome: sheep rumen | host: Ovis aries | place: New Zealand
CCGTGCCCCGGCGCCCGCCTGGGTAACGTTGCACTAATTAATAGGATACCACAGATTGGTTCATCTGCGGACGACTATTTTCGTCCGGCATCACGAAAATCCCCGCCCCGTTTCGTGTACAGCGCCAACATCTTGACAGAATATTCCGATATGATATGATAAATGGACAAAGTCAGCCGTGCGTGCGCTCCACCTATTTTTTTGACCATCCCGGAGCCGGGCGGCGCAGAGCGAAAGGAGAGAGCCTATGTTATCCATCATCATTCCTCTGGTGATCATCATCGCACTCATCGCCGCAAACGTGCGCATCGTTCCCCAGGCACAGACCTACGTTATTGAATTCCTGGGAAAATACAAGGCCACGTGGAACGCCGGCCTCCATGTGAAGATCCCGTTCCTGGAACGGATTGTGAAGAAGATTTCCCTGAAGGAGCAGGTACTGGACTTCCCGCCCCAGCCGGTCATCACGAAGGACAACGTCACCATGCAGATCGACTCCGTGGTATTCTGCAAGGTCATTGATCCGAAGCTCTACACTTACGGCGTGGAGAGTCCGATCACCGGTCTGCAGAATCTGTCCGCCACCACCCTCCGGAACATCATCGGTGACATGGAGCTGGATCAGACCCTGACCTCCCGGGACGAAATCAACCGCCGGATGGAGGCCATTCTGGACGAGGCCACCGATCCGTGGGGCATCCGGGTCACCCGGGTGGAGATCCGGAACATCAACCCGCCGAAGGAAATCGAGGAAGTCATGACGAAACAGATGCGGGCCGAACGGGAACGGCGGCAGACTGTACTGGAAGCCCAGGCCCATCAGGAAGCGGTGGTCAGCCGGGCGGAGGGGGACAAGAAAGCGAAGATCCTCAGCGCAGAAGCCGACCGGGATGCCCAGATTGCCATGGCGGAAGGCCGGGCCCGCTCCATTCAGCTGATCTACCAGGCAGAGGCCGACGGTCTCCGGGCGCTGCGGGAAGCCAACATCGACGAAGCCGTGTTGAAACTGAAAGGTATCGAGGCCCTGAAAGATGTGTCCGACGGCAGGGCCACGAAGATCTACATGCCGAGCGACATGACGAATGTGATCGCCTCCCTGGGCGTGGCGGGCGAGGCCCTGGGCATCGGCGATGCCACCGCCATTGACAAGTCGCCGAAGAAGCAGCCGCCGCTGGCCCCGGATCCGTGCATTACAGATACCACCGGAAAGGGTGGTGTGGACGCCTCCATCACCACCCGCACCATCAACCGAGATATTTCCCAAGCCGGCAGTCAGCAGGAATCCGAGTAAGAGACAGGGACTGACGCAGCAGGTGCGTCAGTCCCTTCCTTCGTTTAGATAGAAACAGTAACGCCCGGGGCCGATCCCCGGGCGTTTTCATTCCGCGCATAAACTGTATGACGGTCGCCCCGCGGGTGCGATTCTGCGCATAAACTGTACGACGGTCGCCCTGTGGGTGCGATTTCGCAAAAAAATCCATTTTCGCACCGGTCCGAATCCACTTCGAATGGAAAACTAAGAGACATCTCCCCGGGGGTGCATAGTTATTCGAAAAATCTTGATAGTATGCGTATAGCCGAAGGGACTGACCTGTTTGCCAGAGACGCTGATCGGATCTTTTCCATCTGATCGGATCGTTATGCGATGAACAGTATATTGTTCCAAATCCGACGAGTGCGGAAAAGCCGGTATTGGGCCATTCCGCACCTACATCCGGGCATGTAATAGATTAATCGGGATCTATTTTCGTTTTCGCACCCTCCCAAACGTGATTCAGGTGCGAAATGAGGCATTTGGGGCCATTCCGCACCTTTCATCAATATACAATCGTGATTCGTATACCAAGTGCCCATTCACATCCATTCATCGGTATTCAAATCACAGTTTGTATACAACTCCGGCCGAATGCCCGGCCGCAGCGTATCAGAATCCGTCTCCGGTACGCATGACCTCGTACGGACGATTGGTCAGGAGCAGGCCTCTTCCCTGCCCGTCGAAGGCGATCCCTTCGAATTCTCTGTGGCCGCCGAATACGCTCTCCCGCACATCGCTCGGCTTCAGGCGGCCCAGTTTTCCGGCCGGTACGGAGAGGATGGAGCTGTCACTGACGAAGTACAGACGGTCCAGCTTCGGGTTGTAGCCCATGCCCTGGATGATGTTGTTGCCGCTACGGATCGGGCCGTTCGCATAACGGATTCCCTGCATCACCAGGTGCCAGCGGACTGAACGACGGGAAACGGTACCTTTGTAAATCTTGATGCTGCGCTTCGGGCTCCAGGTTCCGTTCTTGCTGGAAGTGTAGAAATACGCATTGCCCCGCTTGTCAAAGGCCAGGGTATAACCCATGCTCACAGTGGATTTCAGGCTGTAGTTCACCGTGTTTTTCACCCGGAAAGTGTTCATGTCCAGTTCTTTCACACAGGTTTTCGAGTAGCCGGGCTTCGCCACGAACCAGAGGCTCTTCGTTTTCGGATTATATGCCAGGGACTGGCAGTGGCCGAAGACAATCAGCGGACCGTTTTTCACATAACGGGTGTCCTTCGAATTGACCTGGTCCGGGAGTTGACCGCCGTTGTCCTGACGAAGAGCGTTCAGATCGAAGCGCACCAGTCTTCCTCTGGCGTTCAGGTTGTTCACACCGCCGTGATCGATCAGATACACGATGTAGAGATATCTTCCGTCCGGGGTAATGGCCATGCTCTGGGGATCCATCGGTGTGCCGCCGGAGGTCAGCATCAATGTGGACATACTCCGGGTGAACGTCGTCCGGTATCCCTTCTGGCTTTTCATGACATCACTGCTGTAATACTCATACGCATGATCCGGAATCACGTAATGTGTGTTTTTTACGGTTTTGTAACTGCTCACCGTGTACGGTGCCAGTGCCGGCTTCTTCTGTGTGTAGGTGGCTGCCCCGGCGCTGAGCGGCAGGCAGAGTGTGCAGATAGCCGCAAGCAGAGCAGCGATCATCCACACCGGAATACGAAGTGATTCTTTCTTTCGGTTGTCATTCCCCATGTTTGTCTTCCCTTTCTTTCATCACAACTCTTCACGAATTATTCATGACCGCTCCGCCGGATCGGAATCCAGTTTTCCGTAGAGCAGGAGGTTGCTGTAAGACCCGTCCCGGTTTCTCTGACCGTCACGAAGGATTCCCTCGAAGTGCATGCCGCACTTTCGCATGACCCTTCCGGAAGCAGTATTGTCCTCCTGATGGGAGGCGTAGAGGCGATGGAATCCCGCCTGCCGGAAGGCGAATTTCATCACAGTGCGCATCGCTTCCGCAGCCAGTCCCTGACGCCACCACCGGCTGCCGATACTGAGTCCCAGTTCGCCGGACCGGCTGCCGGTGTCCACGTTGAAGATGCCGCAGCTTCCGATCAGATGGGACTTCCCGTCTGCAGATGCGGTGCTCTTCAGTTCGATTCCCCATCCATAAAAATCCCGGTCCATATCATACCGGACCACGTGCATCTTCAGGAACTCCTTCGTCCCTTCTTCCGTTTCACAAGGCGCCCAGGCTACATAGCGGGACACGGCCGGATCACTTCCGTAATTCGAAAACAGCTCCTCCGCATCGTCAAGACGGTAGCGCCTGAGCACCAGCCGGTTGGATTCCAGACGGACGGTTCCCAGTCCTTCCATCCCATGGCTGCCGGTTTCCGGCTCGGGTTCACTTCCGGCTTTCTGTCCCGGCTCACTGCCGGCTTCCTGCTTCGGTTCACTGACAGGGGAAACCACCCTTCCCCTTCCCGCATTCTCGTCCTCTTCATCATGCAGGTCGTTCATTTCTTCCATCCAGCGGGCCATGGCCGTGGACGGATCCAGCACCCCGTCCCGGGAACAGTTCCCCTCCGGTGTCATGCCGAAATCGCTGCCGAAGGATGGAACGGGATCGTCCGCCCATTCCTCTTCGTCCTCCTGTTCATCCCGGAAATCCGAAGCGCCGCTCCGGACGAAATCTTCCAGGCTGGAAAACGGGGACTGCACCGTCTGTGCTTCCCTGCCCCGGAGCCGCTCCAGCACCCCGTTGAATTCCGCCAGATCGAAGTCCAGCCGATCTTCTTCCGGGATTACATCTGTCCTTTCTTCCTGCTGGATTTCATCTGTGTCCCTCTGCTTATCCGGCTTTCCCTGAACCTGTTGTTTCTCCATCGCTCTGTTTCACCTGTCCTTCCTTCGATTTCTTTCCTTCCCGGCGTTTCCATTACGCTGCCGATGTGCTCAGGACAAAAGCCCGGCCGGCGGGGCATCCAGATCTTCCAGGCGGAACCCGTCTTCCTCTTCCGCACCGGTATCCGGATCCGTCTCCGGACGGCTGCGGCCGGCGTCTTCCGGATGCCCGCCTTCTCCCGGGCGTCCGGCGCTGTCCCCTGTGCCCGCTTCCTCCGAAGCGAAATGCCGGGCCTTCTTCAGCGTCTCCCCGATCCGGATCTGATGCCGTACGGCACCGAACTCTTCCCGGTTGATCTGCAGTTCTTCTGTAAACGGATCAATCCGGATCCCGCCGTAAGCATCCTGCCGCTCTGCCAGTTCCATCACGGCAGGTGCGTTCATAATCAGGAAGTCGCCCCTTCCGTAGTGCTCGAACATAGTCTGAATATCCGTGAAGACCGGGATGTAGAAGTAACTGTCGTCGTGCAGCATCCGGGGAGTGAAGGAAAGATTCTGCGCATCCACCTCCAGGTAATTCTGATCCGGCGCCTTCTGCTCCGTTAGCTTTTCCCGCTGTTCCTCGGACACCTCCCCCGGCACAATCAGCATCACATCATTCAGATGGCGGTAGACCTGCTTCTTCCACTTCTCCGATCCGGTTCTTCTGTAATCCCGGATCAATTCGTGAAGCCGCTCCATCGGATCATCTTCCGGCCCGTTTTCCCGGGCAGTCAGCTGCTCTCTTTCTGCCTGCAGCATCCGCGGAATCATCGGCAGCACCTTCGCTTCCTCTTCATCATCCGGCACCGGCATCTCCCGAAGCCACGGGAACATCTCCCGGGGCATTTCCAGCGGCTGGCTGAAGGGATCCAGCACGAACCCGCTGAGCCCTTCCCTGGCCTCACAGAGATCCATCAGTTCATTCAGATCCATGACCCGGTAATCCGCATCATCGAACCCGTCCTGAAGATCCTCTTCCAGGCAGAACGCCGGAATGGCGAAATGGTCATTATCGTGGATGATTTCCGGAAGAAATTCGTTCTCTTCCTCCGGAGCTGCGGCCGCCTTTCCGTTATCCTTTGTCCCTGCATCTCCCCGGGGTTCGTACTGCCCCGGCACCAGAAACATGGCCCGCTTCATGCAGAGAATCACTCCATGGAAGAATTTCTCGTTCTCATCATGAAGATACATATTCACCAGTTTTTTCAGTACCGCACCCCGTGCGATCCAAGTGATAATCTGATCCCTGTCCGGTCCCATTCTATCTCCCCCTCGTATCATATACACTATCTTCCATGGTACCACATACAGCCGTGGTTTACACGTGATTCCTGCAGCCGGGAAAGAATGGGAGGACGGAAGGCGCAAAGATATGGTATAGTTAGGAGGACAGGAGGTCAGGACCATGAAAGAAGAGTTTTATTTTCCATCCCGGGACGGCATTCACCGCATCCACGGCGTCCGCTGGATTCCGGAAGGAGAAATCACCGGTGTGCTGCAGCTCACCCACGGCATGTGCGAATTCATCGAGCGCTATGAACCCTTCGCGAAGTACTGCGCCCAGGCGGGATATCTGGTGGTGGGCCACGACCATCTGGGGCACGGGAAGTCTGTGAAGAATCCGTCGGAACTGGGTTACTTCACGAAAGAGCACCCTGCGGAGACCCTGATCGAGGATATGCACCGGATCCGGGAAAGGACCCGGGCACAGTACCCGGACGTTCCCTATTTCATGATGGGGCACAGCATGGGCTCCTATCTGCTGCGGATGTACATCGCATTTCATGGCAGAGGGCTCGCCGGCGCCGTCATCATGGGCACAGGCTATGTGAATCCGAAAGCCGCTGCCTTCGGCATGAAACTGAGCACGGCCATCGCCCTTGTGAAAGGCTGGCATCACCGCAGCCCGGTTGTGCAGGATCTGGCCATGGGCGCCGGTTCGTACCGGAAGTTCAGTCTGGACGGCAGTGATCCCGCCAACAGCTGGCTCTCCCGGAATGAGGAGAATGTAAAAGCCTACTATTCTGACCCGCTCTGTGGATTCCCCTTCACCCTGAACGGTTTCTACGGACTGTTCCAGACCGTGCACTTCGTCTGCGCACAGAAGAATGTAAACAAGGTCCCGGCGAAACTGCCTGTGCTCTTCGTTTCCGGTCAGAACGATCCGGTGGGAGATCTGGGTAAGGGTGTGGAGCGATCCTTCCGGATGTTCCGGGACGCCGGTGTGGCGGATGTGACCATGAAACTCTACCCGGACGACCGGCACGAGCTGCTGAACGAAACAGACCGGGACCGGGTTTTCGAGGACATCCTGGGCTGGATGGGGGCCCGCCGCTGAGGACAAAAAATAACGAGTGATTAACGACAGGAGGTACAACATGACGAAGAATGAATTGAAGAAGTACGTGGAAGCACTGATCGCAGCACCAAGCTGCTGCCCGGAAGCGAAGGATGCCGGGGAGAAGTATCTGGCGGCGCTGGGCACGGAAGAAGAAGCGGCTGCCGGAAAGAATCTGCTGGCCGAACTGGAAATGGACATCACAACGATTGATGATCTGCTGGCGATGCTGGGCTCCGATGCCGGAAAGCAGTTCTTCGGGGAGGAAAAGGCGGCGGCGATGACCGTTCACGCAGAGGAAATCAAGGCGGCAGGTGCGAAATACTGCGACTGCCCGGCCTGTGCGGCGGCGGAAGTGATCCTGAACAACAGGGATGTGGTGCTCGCTTAATGTCTGTGCTGTTTACACCCTTTGCGGCCGGCCCGGTTCTTCTGAAGAACCGGGTCGTTATGCCGCCTATGGCCTCCCGGGCTGCGGACGGAGGCATGCTCACCACAGAGCATCTGGATTATTACCTGCCCCGGGCGGAAGCCGGCACCGGATTGATTATCACCGAACACATGTATGTGGACCGCCGGGGCATGGCGGATCCCCATCAGCTGGCCATCGATTCCGATGACCGGATTCCTGGGCTTTCGAAACTGACCCGGCTGACCCGAAATGCCGGCGCCCGGATCATCGCCCAGATCAGTCATGCCGGCAGCATGGCCCACCAGCGGGTCACCGGAATGACGCCGGTCAGCTCCAGTGACGTGCTGTCTCCCACCATGAGCTCCACCGAAGTGCCGGAGGAACTGACGGTTCCGGAAATCCGGGAACTGGTGGGAAAATTCCGGGATGCGGCGGTTCGGGCGCAGAAGGCGGGATTCGACGGCGTGGACGTACACAGCGCCCACGGATACCTGCTGGACCAGTTTTTTTCGCCGCTGGCCAACAAGCGGCACGATGCGTACGGCCGGGACTCTGTAGAAAACCGGGTCCGGATTCACTGTGAAATCCTCCGGGCCATTCGGGAAAGCACAGGGCCGGCATTTCTCATCGCCCTCCGTCTCGGCGGATCGGACTACATGAACGGCGGCGCCACAATCGAGGATGCTGCTAAAGCGGTGCCGCTTCTCCGGGAGGCGGGCATGGATCTTCTGGATATTTCCGGCGGCATGAACGGGTACACGATATCCGGCCGGAAAGATCCGGGCTGGTTCCGGGACATCGCCGAGGCGGTCCGGGGAACAGCTGCGGGCCGGGATCTCCCGATCCTGCTCACCGGCGGCATCAAGAAACCGGAGGACGCAGAAGCGCTGCTCCAGTCCGGCATCTGCGACCTGGTGGGCGTGGGCCGGGCCATGCGCCGCTACCCGGACTGGACCGCCCGGGCCTGGGACGAGATGGAATCGAAACAGAATCATTAGATCAGAAAGGAATCATACGCTTCTTCTATGAAACACTATCCATATATTTTCTGGGACCTGGACGGAACCATCATCAACAGCTATAACGGGGTGGCGAAATCCGTCCAGAAAGGTCTGGGTTCCCAGGGCGTCACGGTAGACTGGGAAAACCGGGATCAGATGCTGAAATACATCGGACCGCCCCTCCGGGTCTCTTTCACCGGTTTTGCGGGACTCACGCCGGAGCAGGCCGAAAAGGCCGTGGCCGCCTACCGGGACTACTACATCCCGGACGGCATGTTCGACTGCACGCCGTTTCCCGGTATCCGGGAAGCACTGGGCCGTTCCCGGAAGGCGGGGCGAAAGAATCTGCTGGCCTCTTCCAAACCGGAATTCATGTGCCATCAGATTCTGGACCGATTCGATCTGTCCGCTCCCTTCGATGAGATTGTAGGGGCCACCCCGGACGGAAGAATCGACACGAAGCTGCAGGTTCTGGAGGAAGTTTTCCGCAGGCTCCGGGAACAGAATCCGGATTTTCGCCTGTCCGACTGCGTTCTGATCGGCGACACGAAGTATGACGCCGGCGGGGCGGCAGAGGCCGGCATCGACTGCATCGGCGTATCCTACGGCTTCGGCACTGAAGAAGAACTGCGGGATGCGGGAGCGCTGGCGATCTTCGATACCCTGCCGGCGCTGTGCAGTGCGCTGGGCATCTGATGATTCCGGGCGCACCCAAAAATCGGGCCCCGTATGGAGCATTTCTGCTTCATACGGGGCCCTTTTCTTCGTCCGTATATCCGGATCCTATGCTTCTTCTCCGAAGAACAGCTTCAGGTCGTTATCCACGGTATCGATGCCTGCGATGCCGAAATTGTCTACCAGAACCTTCGCCACATTCGGTGACAGGAACGCCGGCAGCGTCGGTCCCAGGTGAATATTCTTCACACCCAGGTACAGCAGCGCCAGCAGAACGATGACAGCCTTCTGCTCATACCAGGCGATGTTGAACGCCAGCGGCAGGTCGTTGATGTCTTCCAGTCCGAAGATCTCCTGCAGCTTCAGAGCGATCAGCGCCAGGGAATAGGAGTCGTTGCACTGTCCTGCATCCAGAACACGAGGGATACCATTGATGTCGCCCAGCGGCAGCTTATTGTACTTATACTTCGCACAGCCCGCTGTCAGAATCACCACATCCTTCGGCAGCTTCTTCGCGAATTCTGTGTAGTATTCTCTGGACTTCTGACGGCCGTCGCAGCCTGCCATGACGACGAACTTGCGGATGGCACCAGACTTCACTTCGTCCACAACCTGATCCGCCAGTGCGAATACCTGCTCGTGAGCGAATCCGCCGACGATCTCGCCCTGCTCGATTTCTTCCGGCGCAGCACACTTCTTCGCCTGCTCGATGATCGGGGAGAAATCCTTCTCTTCGCCGTACGCACCGTCGATGTGGCCGCAGCCCGGGAATCCGGCAGCACCGGTAGTCCACAGACGGTCCTTGTAGGAATCCTTCGGCGGAACGATGCAGTTCGTTGTCATCAGAATCGGGCCGTGGAAGGATTCAAACTCTTCCTTCTGCTTCCACCACGCATTACCGTAGTTGCCCGCGAAATGATCGTACTTCTTGAAGAACGGATAGTAGTGAGCCGGCAGCATCTCGGAATGGGTGTAAACATCCACGCCGGTTCCCTTGGTCTGCTCCAGGAGCATCTCCAGATCCTTCAGGTCGTGACCCGAAACCAGGATACCCGGGTTCTTGCGAACGCCGATGTTCACCTTTGTCACTTCCGGATTACCGTATGCGCCGGTGTTCGCCGCATCCAGGTCCGCCATGCCCTGTACGCCGAACTTTCCGGTTTCCAGTGTCAGCGCAACCAGGTCATCCACAGTGAGGCTGTCATCCAGCGTAGCCGCCAGTGCCTTCTGAATGAATGCGTCCACTTCCTCGTCATCCTTCAGCAGAGCATTCGCATGCTTCGTATAAGCTGCCAGACCCTTCAGTCCGTAAGTGATCAGCTCACGGAGGGAACGGATATCTTCGTCCTCTGTGGCCAGAACGCCTACAGTAACTGCCTTGGCTTCATACTGATCTTCTGTTCCGTTCCAGAGTGCCGCCTTCGGCAGACTTTCTTCCGAACCCAGCTCCTGAAGCAGAGCCTCCTTCATTTCCAGTGTCTTGGTGACACGGCTGCGAAGCTGGTCCAGGTCAAAGTTCGCATTGGTGATGGTTGTGAACAGGTTGACCGTTACCATGTGGTTAACCTCTTCAGAGACGGCCTTGCCGGCTTCTCTCATCTTCACGCAGGCAGCACTCAGACCCTTCGTCACATAAATCAGCAGGTCCTGCATGTGAGCCACTTCCGGCTTCTTTCCGCAGACGCCGGATACGGTGCATCCCTTGCAGCCGGCAGTTTCCTGACACTGATAACAGAACATCTTGTTTTCCATAAGTTCCTCTTCCTTTCTGTTTTCACTTATACCATGCCGGCGCACTCTCTGCATCGGCGTTATTCGCTCAATGCCATTACCATATACGGAAACCACCATTATGGGTGTGATTATAGCAACAGATCAAAAATCTTTTATCTATTCCGACAACTGATGTTGCGTACGCAACACGAAAGCGATATACTCAACAAAGGAGCACGTTGACGAGTTGAATTCTGCCGAAAGAAGGTGCTTGAAGTTGAAAAAAAACGAAAACAATCACCGGAGCTGCTGCGCCGGAAACGGAAACCCGGAGCAGCTGCAGCACGAGCGGTATCTATGTTCCCCTTTGTTCGAGGATATCACCGCGGAAGACATGCAGAAACTGATGGGATGCATGAAGGGCTTCCGCCGGAGCCATCACAAAGGAGAAATCATTCTCATGGAAGAAGAGACCGTACAATACATCGGTGTCATTCTGAAGGGAACCATCCATATGGTGAAAGAGGATATCTGGGGTGGCAAGACAATTCTCGCTTATATGCAGCAGAATGAAATCTTCGGAGAAACCTTCGTGGTGCAGCGGGACAACCATTCTGACGTATCCTTCGTGGCGGCCACCGAGTGCGAAGTGCTGTATCTGTCCTTCGATCATATTCTGCACACCTGTATGAATCAGTGCATGTTCCATCATATTCTGATCGAGAATCTGTTCCGCCTCATGGGAGAAAAAAACGGGCAGCTGATGGAAAAGATCCAGGTCACCTCCCAGTCCACACTCCGGAACAAGATCCTGAAATACCTCTCCATTCAGTCCCAGAAACAGAAGTCCCGCTACATTACCCTTTCCCTGAACCGGACGGAAATGGCGAACTATCTCAGCACAAACCGCAGTTCCATGACCCGGGAACTGAGCGCCATGCGGGAGGAAGGTCTGCTGGATTATGACCGGAACACCTTCGTGCTGAAGAATCCGCCCCGGAAGAATGAATAATCATTCATCTGACCACGAAAGAAGCCGGGTTCCATGCATTTATTTTCATGCTTATGCACAAACAACCTTGACAGTGCCTTTCCATCGTCATATGATAATAAGAACCTGAGATAGAGGACGCATCACCGCAGGAGTAACCGGAGTGTATCAGGATCGGCAGATCCCGTTCCGGCGGAAGGGCGGGGTGCCGAAGCGGTTCGTTCTGCCGGGCGGATTTGCTGGGCGGATGTTTTAAGAGGCATCCGACTGTCGCTGGCTGCGGAGCGCTATCCTGTTAATACTGATTCTGACGAGGGGCTGACAGAGGCTGTTCGGGATTCCGGCTGGGCCGGTGTACCGTCCTGCATGCTGTACGACATTCTTCTCGCCGGATTCGTATGGAGTGTTCGAAGCAGCTGATCCGTCAGCTGCTTTTTTGTATTGTATCGCAGATGATTGAAACATGATGTTACTGATGTTGAAAGGAGTTCCTTATGAACAGAACGAGCAGAATGCGCCGCATTCTGGGACTGATCCTCATGGTCGGCGCCCTGGCGTTCGTACTCGCTTCCTGTGCTCCGGCGAAGGCCGGAACCAGTTATCACTCATCCCTGGTAGGCACCGGCTGGGCACTGCTCCCGCCGATCCTGGCCATCGGCCTGGCCCTGATCACAAAAGAGGTGCACAGTTCCCTGTTCGCCGGTATCGTGGTCGGTGCCCTGATGTACACCAAGGGTAATTTCCATGCCACGCTGGATACCATCATGCAGGACGGATTCCTGGCATCTCTCTCCGATTCCGGCAATATGGGAATCATTATGTTCCTGGTGATTCTGGGGGTCATCGTTGCCATGATCAACAAGGCGGGCGGTTCCGCCGCCTACGGAAAATGGGCCGTGAAGACGATCAAGACCCGGAAGGGAGCGCTTCTGGCCACCTTCGGCCTGGGCTGCCTGATCTTCATCGATGACTATTTCAACTGCCTGACCGTAGGAAGCGTCATGCGTCCGGTGACGGATACCCATCACGTTTCCAGAGCGAAGCTGGCGTACATCATCGACGCCACAGCGGCGCCGATCTGCATGATCGCTCCGATTTCATCCTGGGCTGCTGCTGTTTCCGGCTACGTCAAAGGCTACAACGGACTGGCGCTCTTCATCCGTTCCATTCCGTTCAACTTCTATTCGCTGATGACGATCGTCATGATCCTGGTTCTGACGATCGGTGAATTCGACTACGGCCCGATGAGAACCCACGAATACAATGCGGTTCACCACAACGACCTGTATACGACAGCGGACCGTCCGTACAAGAATGCGGACGAACAGCTCTCCGATGACAGCAACGGACGGGTTGCTGACCTGATTGTTCCGGTCATCATCCTGATCATCGCCTGCGTCATGGGCATGATCTACACCGGCGGCTTCTTCGACGGCGCCAGCTTCGTGGACGCCTTCGCCAACAGCTCCGCTTCCCTGGGTCTGTCCATGGGTTCCGGCGCAGCACTGGTGCTGATCGTCATCTACTTCCTGATTCGAAGAACGATGTCCTTCACAGAACTCATGAACTGCATTCCGGAAGGTTTCCAGGCCATGGTACCGCCGATCCTGATTCTGACCTTCGCATGGACCCTGTCCAAGATGACCGGGCTCATGGGCGCCGCCGATTTCGTGGCAGGTGTCATGAAGTCCACAGCAGGCGGCTTCCAGCTGTTCCTGCCGGCGATCATCTTCGCCGTTGCCTGCGGACTCGGATTTGCAACCGGAACTTCCTGGGGAACCTTCGGAATCCTGATCCCGATCGTTGTTGCCCTGTATCCGTCCTCCGGATCCAATGCAGCACTGCCGCAGATGCTGGTCATCTCCATCTCCGCATGCTGCGCCGGCGGCGTATGCGGCGACCACTGCTCCCCGATTTCGGATACGACCATCATGGCGTCCACCGGTGCACAGTGTAACCACATCAACCACGTAAACACCCAGCTGCCGTACGCACTGACCGCCGTAGCCTGCTCCTTCGTGGGCTATATCATCGCCGGCTTCACCAAGAGTGCGCTGATCTCCCTGCCGCTGACCACAGTCATCACGATCTGTGTTCTGATGGTTCTGAGAAGCCGTGCCAGAAAGCTGGATTATGCGGATGAAGTCGCCGACGGCGAAATTCCGGCAAAATAGGACCGGCATGTAATTCATCGAAAGAAATACTTTCCAACGCACCCCGCATTTTGCGGGGTGCGTTTTCGTATGCGAAGGGGCAGGGTGGCGGCCGCCCGCTCCCCTTCTCCTCAAAACACAAGGGGGAACCGGCGCTGCCGATTCCCCCTGCTCTGTTCTGTTTATGTGCCTTGCTACTGATCGAACCGCTTGTCACCGGACTCGAAATTCAGCCCCGGATGTGCATCGAACCGGACGGCTCCGATCTGCGCCCGGTCTCCCACGGCTTCCTTCACCAGGTACATTCCCTTGATGCCGAATCCGCCGCAGAGTTCGATGCAGCCGATGCCCTGGTCTGCCAGTTCCCCGGCCACCCGGGCTGCCGCCTCGTAATTTTCCACCGGAATGGCACTGAGTTCCATGTACTCCGTCTTCACGACTTTCCGGTCTTTGTCCGGGTCACTGCCCGGACACAGGAAGATAAATGCCGCTTTTTTCATAATGTTCCTCCTCTGAACGGTTTCTTGACTGCGCACCGGCTCCCCGGCGGTGCAGTCCGGCCGCTTTCTTGATTACTTCACGATATTACTTGACGCTGACCTCTCCCGCCAGAACTTTCCGGTAGTCCGCCAGATTCTGCCGCAGAAGTTCCGGTGTGTTCAGTTCGTACGGACATTTCGTCCGGCACTTGTTACAGTTCACACAGTCGTCGATCTTCGCCATCTTTTCCTGCCACTCCTCGGTGAGCCAGGCCTCTGACGGTGCACGGCGCAGCATGAGCGACATCCGCGCGCAGTTATTGATCTCGATACCAACGGTACAAGGCATGCAGTAGCCGCATCCCCGGCAGAATTCGCCGGACAGCTCCTGCTTCTCCTTCTCGATGTAGGCCCGGATCTCATCGGTCATTTCCGGCGTCCGGTCCATATAGGACAGCCACTCGTCCAGTTCCTTCTGTCTCTGAACACCCCAGATCGGCAGAACATTGTCGAACTGCTGCATGTACGCCATCGCCGCCTCGCCCCGGTTGATCAGACCGCCGGCCAGTCCCTTCATGGCGATATAGCCCATGTTGTGTTCCCGGCACATCTCCACCAGCTTCAATTCCTTCTCGCCGGAGAGGTAACTGAACGGGAACTGCATGGTCTCGTAGAGATCCGATTCCACACATTCGTAGGCCACATTGATCTTGTGGGCAGTGACGCCGATATGGCGGATCTTCCCCTCTTCCTTCGCCTGCAGCATGCATTCGTACATGCCGGAACCGTCTCCCGGTTTCCAACACTGCTCCACCTGATGGAACTGGTATACATCGATGCAGTCTGTTTTCAGCATCGTAAGCGATGTCTCCAGATCCTTCCAGAACTGCTCCGGTGTCTTCGCTGCGGTCTTCGTGGCCACGAAAATCTTGTCGTACATGCCTTCGAATGCCATTCCCAGCTTCTCTTCACTGTCGCTGTAGGCGCGGGCTGTATCAAAATACCGCATTCCCCCCTCATACGCCTGTCTCAGCAGGGATACCGCCACTTCCTTCGTGTCCCGCTGAATCGGCAGCGCTCCGAATCCGTTCTGCGGTACCGTGATGCCGGTTCTTCCCAGTGTGATATTCTTCATTCTTCCCTCCCGCATTCTTAACTCCTGATGCAATCTGTCATTCTGAAAAAGCCCCGGCGTACGCCGCCGGGGCTGCCTGTCTCTATTTTAATCCTATCTGCCCAGGGTGGCAACGATAACCGCCTTGATGGAATGCATCCGGTTCTCGGCCTCATCGAAAACCACAGAATGACGGGAGCGGAACACCTCATCCGTGACCTCCCGGATATCATATCCCAGCTCCAGCTGTTCCTTCGCCATCTTGGTGCTGAAATCATGGAAGGACGGCAGACAATGCATGAAGATCACGTCCGGATTCTTCGTTTTTTCCAGCATCTCCTCGGTGACCTTGTACGGGGTCAGCAGACGGACACGCTCCGGAATCTCCGCTTCCTCTCCCATGGAAGCCCAGATGTCGGTGTACAGAACATCGGCACCCTCCAGGCACCCGTCATCTGACCGGACTTCAATGACTGCGCCGGTTTCCTCCGCCACTTCGTTCACCCGGTCCAGCACGTTTTGATCGATTTCCTTCGCCAGCTCTTCCGGACCGTATGCCACGAAATGCATCCCCATCTTCGCACAGCCGTACATCCAGGCATAGGACATATTGTTCCGGATATCCCCGCAGAAGATGACCTTCACCTTGGAAAGAGGCTTCGCCACATGTTCTTCGATGGTCATCATGTCCGCCAGAATCTGCGTCGGATGGTCGATGTCCGTCAGGCCGTTCCAGACCGGCACACCGGCATATTTTGCCAGCGTTTCCACCGTGGACTGTTCGTAACCCCGGAACTCAATTCCGTCATAGATCCGGCCCAGCACCTTCGCAGAATCTTCGATGGACTCCTTCTTTCCCACCTGGGAGCTGTCGGATCCCAGGAACACAGCATGGCCTCCTTCATCCCGCACAGCTACTTCGAAGGAACTTCTGGTCCTTGTGGATGTCTTTTCGAAGAGGAGCACGATGTTCTTCCCCTTCAGCGTGTCACCGGTGATGCCGGCCCTCTTCTTCCGCTTCAGATCATGACCCAGATCCAGCATGTAACGGATCTCTTCCGGTGTGAAATCCATCAGTGTCAGAAAATTTCTTCCTTTCAGATTAACGCCCATTGTATTACTCCTTTTCTTCCTTTTCATTTATCGTCCTGATGATGATATTGTATTTATTTTGCTGCAGGATGCACCATCTGCTCCGGCACCACCCAGGCGTCGAACTGCTCTGCCGTGACGAATCCCAGGGAAACGGCGGCCTGCTTCAGGGTCGTGCCGTTTTCGTGGGCGCTGTGGGCGATCTTCGCCGCATTTTCGTAACCGATGTGCGGGCTCAGCGCCGTGACCAGCATCAGAGAATTCTCCATATTTTCCCGGATTCTTGCCTCATTCGGCCGGATGCCCGAGGCGCAGTGAACCCGGAAGGAATCCATGCAGTCCGCCAGGAGATTGGCCGATTCCAGGAAATCGTAGATCGTCACCGGCATGAATACGTTCAGCTGGAAATTTCCCTGGGACGCCGCCATGCCGATGGTCACATCATTTCCCATCACCTGAACCGCCACCATGGTCACCGCCTCACACTGGGTCGGATTCACCTTCCCCGGCATGATGGAGCTGCCCGGCTCGTTTTCCGGAATGATCAGCTCTCCGATGCCGCAGCGGGGTCCGGATGCCAGCATTCTGACATCGTTGGCGATCTTCATCAGATCCGCCGCCAGTGCCTTCAGCGCTCCGTGAACGTACACCATCCCGTCTTTCGAGGTCAGTGCGTGGAACTTATTCGGCGCCGTAACGAAGTCCAGCCCGGTGAGCTCGCTGATCGTTTCTGCCACTTCCTTCGCAAAATCCGGGTGCGCATTCAGCCCGGTGCCCACCGCCGTTCCGCCCAGGGCCAGTTCCGAAAGGGACGCTGCCGCCTGGCGGATCTGAAGAATATCGTGGGTGAGCATGGACCGCCATCCGCTGATTTCCTGCCCCAGGGTCAGCGGCGTCGCATCCTGCAAATGAGTTCTCCCGGTCTTGACGATGCCCTCATACTTCTCCTCCAGCTCCCGGAGTGCAGTCTCCAGCTTCGATGCGGCCGGCAGAACCCGCTCCGTGATGCAGGTCAGTGCTGCGATGTGCATGGCCGTCGGGAACGTATCATTGGAACTCTGGGACCGGTTCACATGATCGTTCGGATGCAGCAGCTTCTGCCCCTTCCGCTCGTTGCCCCGGTTCGCAATAACCTCATTCATATTCATGTTGGACTGGGTTCCGCTGCCGGTCTGATAGATCACCAGCGGGAAATTGCCTTCCAGCTTTCCCGCCAGAATTTCGTCACAGACCGCCGCAATCAGTTCGGCCCGTTCCCCGTCCAGCATCCCCAGTTTTTCATTGGTGAGGGCCGCTGCCTTCTTCAATACGGCAAACGCCCGGATCACTTCCTGCGGCATGGTTTCATGTCCGATCTTGAAGTTCTGAAAACTCCGCTGGGTCTGGGCCCCCCAGTACCGGTCCGCCGGAACCTTCACTTCCCCCATCGTGTCATGTTCGATTCTGTATTCTTCCATTTCCGGATCAAGCCTCCTGCTTCTCATGATTCCCGTTACTCTGTTTCCTTCTCCGCCTGCATGACATGGTGCAGCCATTCTCTTCCCACCTGGATCTGACGGCGGACTTCCGACGGCGCCGTGCCCCCGAAGGAGGTTCTGGCATCCACACATGCCGGAATACTGATGTCCCCCAATACTTCTGTGCTGACCCGGGGATCGATGGCCCGGAGATCTTCATCGCTCAGTCCGTCGAAATCGCAGCCCTTGTGTTCACAGGCCTTCACCATCCGGCCTACGATGGAGTGGGCCTCCCGGAACGGGATTCCCTGCTTCGCCAGATGCTCTGCAATATCCGTCGCATTCAGGAAACCCTTGCCCAGCTGTTTCTGAATCATGTCCATGCGGAACGCCGTCTTCTCCAGCATCCCCGCGAAAATACGGATACAGGCCTTCCAGGTGTCCACTGCGTCGAAGAGACTTTCCTTGTCCTCCTGGAAATCCTTGTTATATGCCAGCGGAGTTCCCTTCATTACGGTAAACAGCTGCATCATATCTCCATAGACCCGGCCGCACTTCCCCCTGAGCAGCTCCGCCATGTCCGGATTCTTCTTCTGGGGCATGATACTGCTGCCGGTGCAGTAGCTGTCATCGATGGCGATGTAGCTGAATTCACTGGAATTCCACCAGGCGAATTCCTCCGCCCACCGGGAAATGTGCATCATGGAAATTGACGCATCGCTGAGGAATTCCAGACTGTAATCCCGGTCGCTGACACTGTCCATGGCGTTCTCGGTCGGTGCCCGGAATCCCAGAAGCTCCGTGGTGAGGAAACGGTCCGTCGGCAGGGTGGTTCCCGCCAGAGCGCAGGCACCCAGCGGATTCAGATCCATCCGTTTCAGCGTATCCTGAAGCCGCTCCATATCCCGGCGGAACATCTGGAAATACGCCATGAACAGAAATCCCACCGTAATCGGCTGTGCATGCTGGATATGGGTGAACCCCACGGTGATATCCTCCGCATACTGCTCAGCCTTGTCCAGAATCACCTGCTCCAGCCGGGCCAGTTCCCCCAGGATCTCCCGGATCTGCCGTTTCAGATACAGCCTGCCGTCCACCTGGCACTGATCGTTCCGGCTCCGGGCCGTGTGCAGCTTCTTTCCCACCTCGCCGATTTTCTCAATCAGCCGGCTCTCAATCCCCATGTGAATATCCTCGTCATCCACGGTGAACTGAATTTTCCCCGCTGCAATCTCACTGCGGATTTCCTCCAGACCCCCGATGATCTGCTGCGCCTCTTCTTCTGTGACGATTCCCTGCTTCCCCAGCATCGTGACATGGGCGATGCTGCCGTCGATATCTTCATTGTACATGCGCTGATCGAAGAAAATCGATGCGTTGAATTCCTTCACGATCTCATCCATGTCCTTCTCAAAACGTCCGCCCCATAAACTTGCCATACTATTTCCTCCCGGGTCTGCCGACCCAATTTCGTATTTTCATTCAAAATTATTTATATTTTATCATATAATCGCCGATTGTGGGCTATTTTTTTCATTTTCTCCCCCGGTTTTTTGAACGGCTGCCGGGGTATTTTTTGTCTCCGGGCGGACAAAAAAACACCGGAGAAGCCGTTCGCTCCCCGGTGCTGTTGTTACCCAATTTCTTTTTTCCCCAGCCTGCGGTACACGGTCAGGTACATCGTCAGCGCACAGGCACAGCCCCCCAGCAGATTGCTGATCGGCTCTGCGATGAATACGCCGTTCACCCCCATGCCCAGAGCCGGCAGCAGCAGTGTCAGCGGCACCACAATGAGGACCTTCCGGAGCAGGGAGAAGAAAACCGCCCGCTTCGCACAGCCCAGCGCCGTGAACGCCGCCTGGCCGCTGAACTGCAGCCCCATCAGGAAGAAGCCGAAGAAATACAGATGCAGCGCCGGCACCGCCTTTCGGACGAGGGCTCGGTCACTGGTGAAGATTCCCACGAAAGCGTGGGGGAACAGGAGTACCAGCACCCACATGATCAGCAGGAACCCCACGCCGATCATAGTGTTGAAACGGATGGCCTCCTTCACCCGGCCGTATTTTTTGGCGCCGTAATTGAAGCTCATCACCGGCTGGGAACCGGTGGTCAGCCCCATGATCGGCAGGTGGAGCACCTCCCGGACCGAATTCAGAATGGTCATGACCCCCACATAGAGTCCGCCTCCGTACGTGCGGAGCGTCACATTGCAGACGATCTGCACCAGACTGTTGGTGCCCTGCTGAACACAGCCGGCAAGGCCCAGCTGAAGAATCTGTTTCACCAGTTTGCCGCTCAGCTTCAGGTCCTCCCGCCGGATCCGGAACAGACAAGACGGACCGGTCAGGAACCGGAAAACCCACAGTGCGGAAATGATCTGGCTGATGACAGTGGCCACCGCCGCCCCCCGGACTCCCATTCCCAGCAGGAAGATGAAGACCGGATCCAGGATCAGGTTCAGGATTCCGCCAATCACCGTGGTCATCATGCCGATTTTCGGAAATCCCTGGGCATTGATAAAAAAATTCATGCCCGTGGAGAACATATTGAACACCGTTCCCAGCAGGTAAACGGTGAAATATGCTCTGGCGAAGGGATAACTGGCAGAGGTGGCACCGAACAGATAGAGAATCGGTTTCCGGAAGATCTCCCCCGCAATCGTCAGTGTCAGTGCTGTGAAAACCAGAAGGGTCACCACATTGCCCTGGAGCCGGTAGGCCCTTTTCCCGTCCCCGGCGCCCCGGGCCATGGAGAACAGCGGCGAACCGCCGCTGGCGAACAGCATCGTCAGTGCCAGAATGAATGTGACAATCGGGAACGTGACCCCCACTCCGGTGAGGGCCATGCCGCCGGTTCCCCTCAGATGACCGATGTACACCCGGTCCACCACGTTGTACAGCAGCTGCACGAAGGAGGCCAGCGTCAGCGGAATCGCCTGGGCCAGAATGATCCGCCACACCTTTCCCTTCGAAAAATCGTTTGGTGTATTTCTTTTTTCCATTTTCTTTTCCTCTTTTTCCACAGATACGTATTATACGCCCGCCGGAAACTTCTTGCAATCCCGCCCTCCAGCGTCTAAGATGAATCGGGATGCGGGCAGTCCGCCCGCCTCACAGATTATTTTTTGTCATATTCTCATATTTCGATTCATTATACAGACAGAGGAGCATCCATGAAACTGACACTCATCGCCACTGCCACCTTCGGCCTGGAGGCCGTGGTCCGGCGGGAAATTGAAACTCTGGGGATGAAGGTGCTGTCCACCGAAAACGGGAAAGTCACCTTCGAAGGAGACGAACGGGCGCTCATCCGGGCGAATCTCTGGCTCCGGACCGCCGACCGGGTACAGCTGAAGATGGCCGAATTCATCGCCCGGGAGTCGGAAGAACTGTTCCAGCAGGTGAAGGGAATTCCCTGGGAAAACCTGATTCCGCCGGACGGAAAGTTCACCGTACTGGTTTCCACCGTGAAATCCAGACTGCGCAGCGAACCGAACAACCAGAAAACTGTAAAAAAAGCCATTGTGGAACGACTGTCCGACTGCTACGGCATGGAGCACTTTCCGGAAACCGGTGCAGCCTACACCGTGAAGGCCACCCTTCTGAAAGACCGGGTCACCATCACAGTGGATACCACCGGTCCGGGGCTTCATAAGCGGGGCTACCGGGTGGCTTCGGTGCCTGCCCCGGTGAAAGAGACCCTGGCCGCCGCCATGGTAGAGCTGTCCTTCTGGAATCCGGACCGGTTCCTGCTGGATCCCTGCTGCGGCTCCGGCACCATCCCCATCGAAGCGGCACTGATCGCCCGGAACATCGCACCGGGCCTTTCCCGTCACTTCGCCTGCGAGGACTGGGAGATCTTCCCGCCGGGAATGTGGAGGGAAGAGAGACAGCGGGCGTTCCAGGCCATGGATTTAGACAAAAAATTACAGATCTATGCGTCCGACATCAGCCGGGAAGCCATCGAGGCCGCCCGCCGGAATGCGGAGGAGGCCGGTGTGGAGGAAGACATCGTATTTGAACGATGCGATATCGGTGAACGGCTGCTCACCCCTTCCACCATGGCACCAAGGGGGATCATCATCACGAACCCCCCTTACGGGGAACGGATCGGAGACCGGGAGCAGGTGGACCGGATCTTCCGGATGCTGCACCGCTTCATGGCCGCCCGTCCGGACTGGTCCCTGTTCCTGATTTCCCCGGACAGGCAGACCGAAGAGAAGGTCATGGGACGGCGGTCCGACCGCAGGCGGAAACTGTACAACGGCCGGATCGAGGTCAACTATTATCAGTTCCACGGGAAGCAGCCGGAACGGAAGAGCGAAAACGGAAAAGAACGCTCTTGATATTTAAGATTCACATTGCACAACCGCCGGCATGGTATCGGTCCGGCCGGGTGTGGGCGGAACGTATCTTTCCATGCGTCCGGAGGATATTTCACTGCGTACCATTTTCGAGGCAGTGGAAATGGAATGTGTGAAGCTGGCGGACCTGTACAGGGACATGAAGGAGAGACTGGCTGCCGAACCCGACCAGGAGTGGTAATCGTATGAAGCAAGGAATTGATTTCACAACCGGAAAGATTGTTGCCCCGCTTCTGAAATTTGCAGGGCCGGTTCTGCTCGCTCTGTTTCTGCAGATTATCTGAAAGCATATGGGATTGACTGTCTGCTGACCTGCTTCCTGTTCTGTTTTGTCGGCTTCTATAACGGAATGGGAAAGACCAATTTCGTCATGGTGCAGGGCATCCTGGGCGCATCCGGCGAACATTACAGAATGACCTACCTGTCCGACGAAGAACTGCGCTGGGAATTCCGCCTGGTTGACTAAGAAAAGGGTGCGGAATCGCTCGTTTGGTCTGTTTTCGCATGCAAAACACGGTTTCCAGGGTGCGATTCTGACAGAAAAACTTGATTAATATATCCCTGCCGCTTCTAAGGGTGCGTTTCTGGAGAAAAATGGATTTCCGCACCCGTTCGGTCAGCCAGATCGTATACGATTCGGATATGTTAGACAAAAAATAACCCGGCTTCCGATCGGTCATTTCGGCTACTAACGTAGCAGAATATACAGCCGGGCGGAGAGCCGGTGATCCTATGCGATGCTCGGGTGCTGGGAAAAATAAGCACAATGAAAAAATCGACGGTCCATTAAGCAAGTGCGAAAATGAAGATTTTCTCAGACTTACTTCAGTCCTGCCTTGAACTCCTCCAGGAAAGAAGCGTCATCGAAGTAGTTGATCTTCATGGCATCTTTCATTTCGAACAGAGTCTGTCCGGCTGCCTTTCTTCCCTCAGCGGTTCCCGCCTTCAGAATTTCATATACATCCTCGATGTGACGGGAATACTCTTCCCGGCGTTCCCGGATCGGATCCAGTGTCTTCCGGAGCACCTTCTCCAGGAATTTCTTCACTTTCACATCGCCCAGTCCGCCCCTGCGGTAATGATCTTTCAGTTCCTCCAGATTTCCGTACTCCGGCAGGAATTCCGGGAAATCCTCTTCCCGGGAGAACGCATCCAGGTAAGTGAAGACCGTGTTTCCTTCCACCTTCCCCGGATCGGAAACCTTCAGGTGATCCGGATCGGTGTACATGCTCATGACTTTCTGGTGGATCGTCTCCGGCGTGTCGGCCAGGTAGATGCAGTTGCCGATAGATTTGGACATCTTCGCCTTGCCGTCTGTGCCCGGAAGACGCAGGCTGGCCTTGTTCTTCGACAGGTAGATTTCCGGTTCCACCAGCACGTCGGTGTGATAGATCCGGTTAAAACTCCGTACAATCTCTCTGGACTGCTCCAGCATCGGCTCCTGGTCTTCTCCCACAGGCACCGTCGTCGCCTTGAACGCCGTGATGTCCGCCGTCTGGCTCACCGGGTAAGTGAAGAAGCCCGCCGGAATGCTGGCGCCGAAACCCTTCTGCTGAATTTCCGCCTTCACGGTCGGATTCCGCTCCAATCTGGCCACCGTAACCAGGTTCATGAAGTAGAATGTCATCTCGGTCAGTTCCGGGATTTCTGACTGGACCATAATGGTGGTTTTCGACGGATCCAGTCCCACCGCCAGGTAGTCCAGTGCGACTTCCAGCACATTCTTCCGGACCTTCTCCGGGTTATCGAAATTATCCGTCAGGGCCTGGGCGTCGGCGACCATGACATAAATCTTGTCGAACTCACCGGTATTCTGCAGTGCCACCCGGTTCCGAAGAGAACCGACGTAGTGACCGATGTGCAGTCTGCCCGTCGGCCGGTCCGCCGTGAGAATGATCTTCTCTTTTTCGTTACTCATCTGCTATACTCCTTATCTGAAAAAAACTGATGTCAAATACATGCAAATACACAATTACATATTGTACTCCGAAACCGGCGTGCTGTCACTACTTCTGCGCATCGGTCCGCTGGTCCGCCGGAATCCAGGACTCATTGCGCTCTGCCGGAAGGATCTCCACCCAGTAGCCGTCCGGATCCTCGATGAAGTAAATGCCCATGGCCGGATTCTCGAAGCAGATACATCCCATCTCTTCGTGATGTCTGTGGGCTGCCTCCATATCATCCGTCACGATGGCCAGATGATACTCGATCTCTCCCAGATCATATGGTTCCTTCCGGTCCTTCATCCAGGTCAGCTCCAGCCGGAATCCCGTGGCATGATCCTGCAGGTAAACGATGATGAAATCCTCCGCTTCCTTCCGGTTCACCTCTTCCAGATCCAGGGCCTCCCGATAAAACGCCATGCTGCGCTCCAGGTCCAGAACATTGAAATTAAAATGATTGAAACGATACATGCTCTACTCCTCTCTCAGATAAAGTGTATTCAGCAGCCGTATGCCGGATTCCGTCCGGTACACCCGGTCCCGGAATTCCCGGATCTGCTTCGTGCTGTATTCCGATTCATCCGCATTCACCAGAAAATCCGCCTCCAGAAGAATCTGCCAGTCGATCCCGTCCACCCCCGTATAGGTGTGATGATGGGACACCACCCGGATCAGCCGTTCTTCCGTCTCCGGCGGCAGATTGAATTCCTCCAGAAACGGCCTGAGCACCCTCTCACTCTCCGCTTCCTGGTGCGCCCCGGCGGTATTTCCGTATTTTTCACGACAGACAGGGCAGGCGATGTCATGCACCACCGCTTCCATCTCCAGAAGTGCCTGCATCCGCAGATCCAGTCCCTCCAGCCTTCCGATGGTTCTGGCCCATCCCCAGACCTTCAGGAAATGCGCCACATCATGACGATTACCCTCATAAAAATCCGTCATTTTCTCTGTCATTTCCGCAATCATTCGCTGTCCTTTCTGCTTTTCCATGTAGTATATTAGAGTAAATTGTATCACAGTTCCCGGGGTTCATGACAGTCCCGGCATCGGAAAGGACGGACAAAAAAATGACAGACTATGCGATCGGCATCGATATCGGCGGCACCACGGTGAAGCTCGGGCTTTTCGCTGCAGATACCGGGAATCTCACAGAACAGTGGGAGATCCCCACCCGCCGGGAAGAGGAAGGCCGGTACATCCTGCCGGACATCGCAGCTTCCCTGCGCGAGGTTCTGATCCGGCTTTCCATCCCGCTTTCCCGGATCCGGGGCGCCGGTCTGGGCATCCCGGGTCCGGTGCTGGAAGAGCGGATCGTGAACCGGGGCACGAATCTGGGCTGGGGCCGCTTCGATGTATGCGCCGCCTTCCGGGAACTGAGCGGCATCTCCCGGGTGAAAGCCGGAAATGACGCCAATGTGGCCGCCCTGGGGGAAGCCCGGAAGGGAGGGGCCGCCGGGTACCGGAGTGCCGTTCTGATCACCCTGGGCACCGGCATCGGAGCCGGCATCATCCTGAACGGTCAGATTATCTCCGGCGCCAACGGGGCCGCCGGAGAAATCGGACACTTCCACGTGAGAGACGGCGAACCGGAAGCCTGCGGCTGCGGTCTCCACGGCTGTCTGGAGCAGTATGCGTCCGCCACCGGACTGGTCCGGCTGGCCCGGCAGGGCGGAGCAGATTTCCCGGATCTGACGGCGAAAACCGTCATGGACCGGGCGAAAGCCGGAGATCCGGTCTGTCTTTCCGCAGTCTCCGAAGCAGCGGAGCTGCTGGGGGATGCGATGGCCCGGATCGCCGCCGTAGTGGATCCGGAAATATTCCTCATCGGCGGCGGCGTTTCCCAGGCTGGTGAATTTCTGTTCTCCCGGATCCGGTCTGCCTATCGGGCCCGTGCCTTCCATCCTTCCCGGGATACAATAATCCGGCCTGCGGAGCTGGGTCCGCAGGCCGGCATCTACGGCGCAGCTCACCTGATTCTGTAATTCGATCCGGCCCGATTCAGTGATCCGAAGCAGTGATCTGTCCCGCTGTTCCTTCTAAAGCATTGCCTGCAGGAACTCCCGGAGCCGGTCACTCTTCGGATTGGTGAAGATTTCTTCCGGCGTTCCTGTCTCCAGAATCTGGCCCCGGTTCATGAAGACCACCCGGTCCGCCACTTCCCGGGCGAATCCCATCTCATGGGTCACCACGATCATGGTGATCCGCTTGGCCGACAGGTCCTTCATGACATTCAGCACCTCCCCGGTAATTTCCGGATCCAGCGCCGAAGTCGGTTCGTCGAACAGCATGATTTTCGGTTCCATGGCCAGGCCTCTGGCAATGGCAATCCGCTGCTTCTGGCCGCCGGACAGCATATTCGGAAACTCGTCCCGCTTGTCCGAGAGCCCCACCATTTCCAGAAGCTCCATGGCCCTTGCTTCCGCCTTCCGGGGATCCTCCCCTTTCACCTTGATCGGCGCATAGGTGATATTTTTCAGGCAGGTCATATGTGGAAACAGATTGAAGTGCTGGAACACCATCCCTGTTTCGCTGATCAGTTTCTTCAGCTCTCGGTCCGGCAGATACTTCGCTTCCCTCAGACGGCCGGTTTCTTCACCCGGCTTTCCGTCCACGAAAGTAGTACCGTTCAGCGTGATCTTCCCGGAGCTGATCCTGGTCAGGCAGTTTACGGTGCGAAGCAGGGTACTCTTTCCGGAACCGGAAGGTCCGATGATCGCCACCGTCTCCCCGTCTTCCACAGTGAGGTTCACATTGTTCAGCGCTGTGAAGTCTCCGAAATGCTTTACAATATTCTTCATTTCCAATACAGCCGCCATCACTACGCCTCCTTTCTGTCATACCGGGATGCCCGCTTCTCCACATAGGTGACGAATACGGTGGCCACCGCCGTGAAGGCCAGGTAAATCAGGGCCGCTGCCGCATACGGCATCAGACTGCCGGTACGGTTGACCGTGCCTTCTGCCACCCGCATCATTTCTCCCAGAGAGATTACGGACGCCAGCGGCGTATCCTTGATCAGCACCAGGATCTCGTTGGACACCGGCGGCAGAACAACCCGGAGGGCCTGGGGGATGACGATATCGAAAGTGGTCTGGGCACGGGTGAGTCCCAGTGAATGAGCGGCCTCATACTGCCCTTTGTCGATACTGTTGATGCCGCCCCGGTAGATCTCGGCGAAGTACGCCGCATAGTTCAGGGTAAATGCCAGCACAGCCGCCGGGAATGCCTCGATGTTCCATCCCATGACAAAAGGGAAGAAGAAGTAGAAGAACATGAGCTGCAGCATCAGCGGTGTGCCCCGGAACACGAACACGTATGCTTTGCAGATCCAGCGCAGGGGCGGAATCCGGGAATTTTCTCCCAGAGCGATGGGAAGTCCCAAGGGCAGTGAAAGCACCAGGGTCGCTGCGAACAGAGCGATGGAAATTTTCGCACCGGTCAGCAGCGGCGGGAATAATTCAGCAAAACTCATTCTGTCTCCTTCCGATCCGCGGCCGGGCCGCGGCGTTTTCATCAATACATCGAGGATCGTTTTCTTTCCTTCTCTTTCCGAAGGAACGTGAACAGGCGGCCGCCCCTCCGGCCGGCCGCCCGATACTCGCACATCGTCCTTCTACTTGTTTGCGCCGATCTTCACCAGGTTCTTTCCGAACCACTTCTTCGAGATCTTCGCCGCCTGGCCGTCATCCACGGTCTTCTGCAGCGCCTCGTTGATCTTCTTCGCCAGCGCCTCGTCTCCCTTGCGGAAACCGATTGCGTAGTTGTCCGCTCCGAAATTGTACTTGCTCTCGTAGAGCTTGGTCTTGTTCTTGTTATTGTAGATTGCGTAGACCTCGTCGATCGCTACCACGTCGATCCGGCCGGCTTTCATATCCATCATGGCCGCATCGTAATCCTTGTATTCCTTCACATTGTCCTTGAAAGAATCGTAAGCCTTGTCCTTCTGAATTGCTTCCAGCGCAGAGGAGCCGGCCTGTGTGCCGATCTTCACCTTCGTCAGCTGCTTCGCCGAAGTGATGTTCATATCCTTCTTCAGGGACATGAGCAGAATCCGGTTCTCCAGATAATGGTCGGACATGGTCATCGCCTTCAGACGATCCGGTGTCACGGAAAGACCGTTCCAGATGCAGTCGATCTTCTTCGTCTTCAGTTCCGCTTCCTTCGCATCCCAGTCAATCGGCTTGAACTCCACTTTCACGCCCAGTTCCTTGCCGACCGCCTTGGCCAGATCAATGTCGAAACCGATCAGATTGTTATCCTTGTCCCGGAAACCCATCGGTGCGAAGGTGTCATCCAGTCCGATGATCAGTTTCCCGTTTTTCTTCACATAGTTCCAGCTGTCATCCTTGCTGCCGCCGGAGGATTTCCCGCTGTTTCCGCAGCCCGTCATCACAAACATCGTCGTCACTGCCAGAACCAGCGCCAGCAGAAGCGATACTTTCTTCTTCATACCAGTCATTCCTTTCTAAGACATCCGTTTTCGCTATATCGCTTTAACGTTCTAAAACATCAATATCGATATCTTAGCACAGGGACCCCCGGTATGTCAATTCCGATTCTCCCTGGCGGGCCCCGGGTCTAATACCCCCGGATCCGGTCCACCACATGATGCAGCGGTTCCCCTGCCGCATAACGGCGCAGATTGTCACAGAACAGCTCCACACTGCGGTCCGCCGTGTATCCCAACGTCATATTTCCGGAAATGTGCTGGGTCAGGATCAGATTCTCCGTTTCCCACAGCGGATCTTCTGCCGGCAGCGGTTCCGGCACCACCACGTCCAGCGCAGCGCCGCCGATCCGGCGCTCCGTCAGCGCCTGCCGCAGCGCATTCTGGTCCACGGCGCTGCCTCTTCCGACGTTGATGACGATCCCGTGCTCCGGCAGCAGTGAAATCCGCTGCCGGGACAGAATACCCCGGGTTTCCGGTGTATCCGGCATACAGAGAATCAGAATATCCGTCTCCGGGAGATAGGACTCCGCTTCCGTGCTCCTCGCCGTTTCATCGAAAGCGGCGCCCTCCGGCATCCTTCCGCTGTGGTTCAGACCCACAATCCGGGATGCACCCATGGCCTTCAGCGTTCCTGCCGTGGTTCTCCCGATGTCCCCGGTTCCCATGATTGTAACCCGGCTTCCGTGGATCGAGCGGATGCCGAGACCGCCCAGCCATTCGTGCCGGGCCGCCGCCTCCTGATATTCCCCCATGCGGCGCAGCAGCATCAGCGCCACCATGACAATATGCTCCGAAATCGTCACGCCGTAGGCGCCGGCGCCGTTGGTCAGCACCGCCTGATCACTGGCGAAAACCCCCGGCACCAGAAACGGATCCACCCCGGCGTTGCTGCTGGCGCACCACCTCAGGGCCGGCGCATCCTGCAGAACTTCCCTAAACTGAGTGAAAATAATCTCCGCATCCGCCAACTTTCCCCGGGCTGTCTCCGGACCGTCAAAAAAAACCACTGTAAATCCCAGTGCCTCACCGCATTCCCGGATTTTCTCTTTCTGGGTGTCGTTCAGATACTTCTGGACAACGGCCAATTTCCTGCTCTCCATTTCTCAGCTTTCCTCCTGTCTTACCCTTTCTTCCTTCTGCCGCATTTCCATTTCGCGGTAATATTTCTCCAGATATGTCACAAACTGCTCCACCGCCCGTCTGGATTTCCGGGGCCTTGAGATGCCGATGACCCGCCCAACCTCCGGGCGGTACGGCACAGCAATCAGATCCGCAGGCATTTCCGTCAGGTTGAATTCCGGCATGGCACAGACGCCGAGTCCCCGGGCGGCCATGGACATGAGAACCTTGTCCTCATCCGATGCGATGGTGATCACATTGGACACATCCCGGACATTCAGCTCTGCGAAATCATCCATCGTGGCGGAAATGAACGGCACTTCTGCGATGTCCGCCTTCGTGACAAAAAGATCCGGCACCGGCGTCCAGTCATCCGCCCCTTTCCGCTGCCCCATCATCTCATGCATCATTCTCTGTTTCTCCGGCGTTCCGATCCGGTCAATCAGCTTCTCCGGCACGAGAATATAATAGGGGTCTTCGAACAGCCGGGTCCAGCGTACACTGCGGATCCGCTCGTCCCCCAGCGCCACATCAATTTCTCCCAATTCCAGTTTCCGCTTCAGAGAGGTCGTGCCGATGACAATGTCGAAGGCCGCTTCCGGCGCCACCTTCTGATACCGTTCGATGATCACCGGCATCCACCGGCAGGCGATGCTGGAGAAGGTACCCACACGGATCGTCTCTTCATTCCGTTTCGCAATCCGCTCCGCAGCCTCCCGCAGAAAGACCAGGCTGTCCAGCGCATTCTGCATATAGACTTCCAGCTCCCGGCCCTCTCTGGTCAGCGAAACGCCCCGGTGCGTCCGCTCCAGAATTCTCACCCCCAGTTCGGATTCCACCGCATTCATCATCTGGGTTACGGCGGACTGGGTACAGTGCAGTCTCTCTGCCGCTGCGCTGAAACTCCCTTCTTCCAGAACCGCCTCCACCCCCTTCAGTTTTCTTTCGTCCATCTCCGTCCTCCTGCGAAGAACATTAGTGACTCTAATAACAGCATTATATATTCTATCTTCTTATGCCGCAACAGCAGTGCTATTATAATGTTACATTCATAACAGAGCAGCAGACGGGCCTCCGGTATCCGCTATCAATACCCTGGCCTGTCCGACGCTTTTTTATTTTTTTGCGTTTTGCCGCAGGAAGCCCCTCCAGGTACTCCTGATACGCTATAATGGGGAGAGTACGAGGGAGGTATACCATATGAACAGGAATATCGACATGGAACAGCTCCGGAAGGATGCCGCAGACTATTTTAACGGCGGATACGCCTGCTCCGAATCCGTCATCTGTGCCATACGGAAGAATTTCGGCCTGGACTGGCCCGATGACGTGATCGCCATGAGCTCCGGATTCCCCTGGGGGCTGGGAGATCCGGGCTGCATCTGCGGCGCACTGGCCGGCGGCACCATGTGCCTGGGCTACTTCTTCGGGCGCCGCCGCCCGGGGGATCCGAAAGTGCAGCGCTGTTTCCGGCTTACAACCGAGCTCCATGACGGCTTCACGGCCAAATGCGGCGCCCCGTGCTGCGGGAAACTGATCGCCGGATATGACCGGGACGCACCGGAACGGAAAGCGAAGTGTACCGGATTCGTGGAGTACGCCGTGACGAAAACCGCAGAAATCATCCTGCGGGAACTGGCGGCGGATGAAACGGCAGAAAGACCGGAAGTGTAGTCCCGCAGTCCGGAACGAAAGCTGTACAATTTATGACCCAACGAACCCTTACGGATGACGGACCCATCCGAAGGGTTTTATTATTTTTGTATATCACAACAATAAGCGCGCTTTATTTGTGTAGATTTAGTGTGAATGCACAATAAAAAAATAATTTTCTCGTTATCAAATTATCAATATTGATTTTCCAATGGTTACAGCCGTCCACGATGCCGTAATTGTCAGAATCATTGGATATATTAGGTTTTTTTACTTGTAACTGGATAACTCTTGTATTATCATGATGATAAAGACATAAAAGTATGAAGTTCAGGATATCCCTGCTCAGTTATTCTGAAGATGTGTTTCGCTCTTTTGTGTTTCGACGATTCGTTATTGGCTCGAATTAAGGTGGTGTTATTATGTTGAAATTTATCACGTGGTTTGACGGCTGGTTGTGGGGTCTCCCTCTGATCATCATTCTTCTCGGTACGCACATTTTCTGTACCATTCGTTCGAAGTTCATTCAGCGCAGGGTCGGACAGGGCATCAAGCTCTCCGTAACTCCTGACCCGGACGGTGAAGGTGAAGTTTCCCAGTTCGGTGCGCTGGCGACGGCGCTGGCGGCAACCATCGGTACCGGAAATATCATCGGTGTTGCCACAGCGTTTGCATCCGGCGGCCCGGGAGCCATTTTCTGGTGCTGGATCACCGGTGTACTCGGTATGGCCACCAAGTACATGGAAACCGTCATGTCCGTTAAGTACAGAGAGCAGACGGAAGACGGCCGTATGATCGGCGGTGCGATGTACGCACTGGAGAGAGGTCTCCATGCGAAATGGCTGGGCGTTACCTTCGCTCTGCTGGGTGCCGTCGCCGCCTTCGGTATCGGCTGTATGACCCAGGCGAATTCCATTGCGACAGCCCTGAACCAGAACTTCGGCGTCAGCCCGCTCATCGCAGGCGTCGCAGTCGCAGCGATCACCGGCGTCGTAATCATCGGCGGCGTGAAGTCCATCACGAAGGTAACCGAAAGACTGGTGCCGTTCATGGCAGCATTCTACGTCATCGGCTGTATCTGGGTTCTGATCCAGAACGGCGGAGCAGTCGGAACCGGTCTGGTACTGATTGTCAAGTCCGCATTCTCCATGCAGGCAGGTGCGGGCGGACTGTTCGGCTTCAGCGTAGGCGCAGCACTCCGTTACGGATGTGCGAGAGGACTCTTCTCCAATGAGTCCGGCATGGGTTCCGCTCCGATCGTAGCGGCATCCGCGAAGACGAGAAACTCCGTCAGACAGTCTCTGGTATCCATGACAGGAACTTTCTGGGATACCGTTATCATCTGCGCTCTGACAGGTCTGACACTGGTCAGCTCCGCTGTTGCACATCCGGAATTCCTGAAGGGCGACGATACAACCATTCTGACATTCAAGTGCTTCGAACTGATTCCGGTGATCGGCCGTCCGATTATCGCCATCGCTCTGGCCATGTTCGCCTTCTCCACAATCCTCGGCTGGTCTTACTACGGTGAGAGATGCGCCGAGTACCTGGTGGGCGCGAAGATCATCATGCCGTACAAGATCGCATGGATCATCTTCTCATTCGTCGGATGCGTTATCAAGCTGGATACCGTCTGGACCATCGCAGACATCCTGAACGGTCTCATGGTTATCCCGAACGTCATTGGTATCTGGGCACTGTCCGGTCACATCATGGAAGACACGAACAAGTATGTGAACGATGTGGATGCAGTAGACCCGACGCCGATCCCTGTTATTCACAAGGAAGTGGCGGATATCTAATGCGCAGGGTGCAGTACCCGAAATAACAGATTATAACGTTCCGTCTCACAGAGCAGTGTGAAACGGACGCTGCACACACAGCAGGAGGGCTTCCCGGCATCCGGGAAGCCCTCCTGCTGATTTATTTTGTCTTTCATCAGCCCCGCCAGCCGTGACGGCGCTTCCATTCCTTGATCTGTTCCAGCCGCTTCCGAAAACGGGCCTCGGTGCCCTGTTCGGTGGGATGATAGTACTCCCGGCCCGTCAGAGACTCCGGCAGGCACTGCATGTTCGTCAGCTTATCCTCATAGTCATGGGCATACTGGTAGCCCTCACCGTATCCCATCTCTGCCATCAGCTTCGTCGGCGCATTCCGGATGGTCATCGGCACCGGTTCGTTCAGCTGATGAAGCGCGTCGTCCCGGGCGGCGAAATACGCCGCCTCCATGGCATTGGACTTCGGCGCCACGGACAGATAAACCACTGCCTGGGTCAGATGGACGGAGCACTCCGGCATCCCCAGGAAGTGACAGGCCTGATATGCCGCCACCGCCTGTTCCATTGCCCGGGGATCCGCCAGTCCAATGTCTTCACTGGCCATGCGCACGACCCGCCTTGCCACATAGAGAGGGTCCTCCCCTGCCTCCAGCATCCGGGCCAGCCAGTAAACCGCCGCATCCGGATCCGAATTCCGCACGGACTTGTGCAGCGCCGAGATCAGATTGTAATGCTCTTCCCCGTTTTTGTCATACAGCAGCGACTTCTTCGAAGTGATCTGCTCCAGGGATTCCTTCGTGATGTGAATGCCGTCCTCTGAAAAGTCGCCGTTCAGAATGGTCATCTCCAGGGTGGACAAAGCCATCCGGGCGTCCCCGTTCGCAAACTCTGCAATCATCTCCAGGGTGTCCTCCTCCACTACCACCTTCTGGTCCCCATAGCCCCGGGGATCCGTGATAGCCCGCTTCAGCAGCACCAGCAGATCCTCTGCCTTCAGCTCCTGCAGCACGAACACTTTACAACGGGAAAGCAGAGCGCTGTTGATCTCAAAAGAGGGGTTTTCCGTGGTGGCACCGATGAGGATGATGCTTCCCTTCTCCACAAAAGGGAGAAAGGCATCCTGCTGTGCCTTGTTGAACCGGTGGATCTCATCCACGAACACGATGGTCTTCTCCCCGTAGAGCCGGTTCTGCTCCGCTTCCTTCATCACGTTCCGGATATCCTTGATCCCGCTGGTGACAGCCGAAAAATTAATGAATGTCGCCCGGGTCCGCTCCGCAATGATGCGGGCAAGAGTGGTTTTCCCCACCCCCGGCGGCCCCCAGAAAATCATGGACGTAATCCGGTCGCTCTCAATCAGCCGCCGCAGCACCTTCCCCTCCCCGATCAGGTGCTGCTGTCCCACATATTCATCCAGATTCTTCGGCCGCAGCCTGGCCGCCAGAGGCTGGTCATTCTTCTTCTCGAATAGATTCATCTGTTCCATGCCGCACCGGTCCTTTCTGCGTCTTCACAATATACCGGAGTCTATTGTATCACATTCCCTTTCCCGGACAAAAAATGAAATCGTGACCGGCCACACATTTTCGTCATGTATGAAGATGTTTTCGTGCTATAATGACATTTGGCTACGGGAACGATCCGCAGCGGGAGATATTATGTGTAATTGAGGTGAAAATATGAAAAAAGAAGTTCTGGCTCTTCGGGAGAAAATGAAGGAGAACGGAATCGACGTATATTTCGTTCCTTCCGGAGACTATCACAGCTCCGAGTATGTCAATGATTTCTTCAAGGCCCGGGAATTCATGAGCGGCCTGACCGGCGAATCCGGCGAGCTGATCGTGAATGCCGAAGGTGCTTACCTGTGGACAGACGGCCGTTACTTCCTGCAGGCGGAAACCCAGCTATCAGGCAGTGAAATCGAACTGATGAGAATGGCAGAGCCGGGGGTTCCGACGGTTGAGGAATTCCTGGAGGACCTGGCGAAGAAGAACGGCGGATACACACTGGGCTTCGACGGACAGATCGTGAACGGCGCCCGGGGTGAAGCGCTGAAGGAACTGCTGGAGCCTTATGGCGTCACCATGAAATATGACAAGGATCTGGTGGGCGAAGTCTGGACCAACCGTCCGGCGATTCAGCCTTCGAAGATCTACGAGCTGTCCCAGGATATCGTCGGTCTCTCTGCAGACGAGAAGATTGCCGAAATCCGCGAGATCATGAGAGAGAACAGAGCGGACTACCTGCTCATTTCCGACCTGATGGAATCCGCATGGCTCTTCAACCTGCGGGGTGCGGACATCGACTACACACCGGTATTCTTCGGCTACACACTGCTGAGCCAGGACGACGTGACCCTGTATGTCATGGACGGTGCGCTGGACGAGATGCCGAAAGACCTCAGCTACGTCAACCTGAAGAAGTACGACGAAATTGCCGGTGACCTGGCGAAACTGCCGGCGGGCAAGACCCTGTGGCTGGACGAAAACACAGCCAACTACGCACTCTGCCTGAACGTGGCGGAAGGCGTCACCCTGCAGAACCGGGAGACACCGATCGCCATCATGAAGGCGGTGAAGAACGACACTGAGATCGACGCCACCCTGAACGCCCATGTGAAGGACGGCATCGCCATGGTCAACTTCATCTACTGGCTGAAGCAGAACCGGGGCAAAATCGAGATGACCGAGCTTTCCACCGGAGACTACCTGTGGAACTGCCGGAAGGAACAGGGCGCTTTCGACCTTTCCTTCGAGACCATCTCCGGATACGGCCCGAACGGCGCAATCATCCACTACGCTCCGACCGAGGAAACCAATGCGAAGGTGGAACCGAAGAGCTTCCTGCTGGTAGACTCCGGCGGCCACTATGAGGACGGTACCACGGATATCACCAGAACCATCGCCATGGGCCCGCTGACCCAGGAAGAGAAGGACGACTACACCTACGTTCTGAAGTCCCACATCGCCATGGCCACAGCGGTTCTGACACCGGATATGAACGGCATCGATCTGGACCGGATCACACGTCAGCCGATGCGTGATGCCGGACTGGACTTCAAGCACGGCCTGAGCCACGGCATCGGCCATCTGCTCAGCGTCCACGAAGGACCGAACATCCTGCGCAGAGTGCCGACACCGATCCAGCTGCTGCCGGGCATG
>OCTW013387325.1_pt1 | contig 35999 bp, 15 predicted proteins | sample 1539671 | NCBI WGS metagenome assembly OCTW01 (sample SAMN02144230, study PRJEB22623) | gut metagenome | biome: sheep rumen | host: Ovis aries | place: New Zealand
ACTCCGGCATCCCCGACGAATACTACATCCTCGAGAATCGCTGCCAGTCGGGTTGGGACTACGGCGTGCCAGGTAACGGCCTGCTCATCTGCCATGTCGACTACGACCCTATCGCCTGGAGCGACAACGTGGTGAATACGCAGAAGGACCATTTCCGCTACGATCTCTTCCATCCCGACGGTAAGAACTACAAGGACTGGGACCCTGCTCAGAACGGCAAGGATATGAGTAAATACACGATGGACAAGCGTCTGCGTAGCAGTTACCTCAGCACCACTACCTATCCCTATGTCAATCCTGAGACAGGTGTGTCGATACATAGCTTGACAGACGATACAACCCCTGCTGCCACCCTTTTCAACGCCAATGCCGCCTTTGAGTACAAGATGTCGAAGCCTATCACCAACATCCAGTTGGCTGACGATGGCACCGTGTCGTTCACCTTCATGGGCGATGGCACCGCTGTCAAGGGCGTCACGACGGCCAAGACAGGCGAGGCCGCTGTGTGGTACGATCTGAATGGGGGCCGACTCTCGGCGTCGCCCTCGCGCGCTGGTATCTTCATCCGGCGTAACCCCGATGGCACCAGCCGTAAGGTTGTCATACATAAATAATAAAAAGAATTCACCAACTAAAATCTACGCAATGATGAAGAAAAATGTGATTTTGATGGCGCTGGCATGCGGACTGATACTGTCGAGCTGCGCCAGTAAGAAAGATCTGGAAAATTGCCAGACAGAGAACAAGTCGCTCACCGAGAACCTGCAGGCCGCCCGTGAGGACCTTGCAGCGAAAAACGCGCGCATTGGAGCCCTCGAAGAGCAAAACCGTGGCATGCAGCAGCTGCTCAAGAACGCAGAGGACAAGTATGCCAAATTACAGGAGTCGCTCGACAAGAGTCTGACGAATGCCTCGCAGAACAATGTCTCTATCGAGAAACTCGTTGATCAGATCAATGAGTCGAACCAGTACATCCGACACCTCGTGGAGGTGAAGTCGAAGAGCGACTCGCTGAACATGGTGCTGACAAATAACCTCACCCGTTCGCTCTCGAAGGAGGAATTGAAGGAGGTCGATGTGCAGGTGCTCAAGGGTGTGGTCTATATCTCGCTGGCTGACAACATGCTCTACAAGAGCGGTTCCTACGAGATCAACAGCCGTGCTGCAGAGACACTGTCGAAGATCGCTAAGATCATCAAGGACTACAAGGACTACGACGTGCTCATCGAGGGTAACACGGACAATGTGCCCATCTCCAAGCCGAACATCCGCAACAACTGGGACCTCTCTGCCCTGCGTGCCTCGAGCGTGGTTCAGGCTCTGCAGAACGATTACGGTGTCGATCCGAAACGTCTGACGGCTGGTGGCCGTGGCGAGTACAATCCCGTCGCTGGCAACGACACCGAGGTCGGCAAACAGCGTAACCGTCGCACTCAGATCATCATCACCCCGAAGCTCGACGAGTTTATGGAACTCATCGGACAGGCTCCCGATGGAGAGTAGACGAACATCATAAATAAAGGCTCGCTGGTTAGCGGGCCTTTATTATATTTAGTTAGCTGCATACTCTCATCTGTCGACAGTCGGTATTTAAGGACCACATTGAAGGTCAAGACAGCCTTTGGGTCCAAACGTTTCCCATGCATGTAGCTTAACGAATGGCAAAAAGTATTCTGGTCCTAATGTGACATTAGTATGCTCCTTATTCCATCAGTGTAGTATTATATTTCAACGTGACATTGCCATTGGCATTCACTATTCGGGTAGTTACGTCTGCAACCTTGACGTTGTGGCCTTCTGTCACACGTTCGGAACCGTTTGTTGTGTAACTTATCAAGTTGTCGATTCTACTCACCACTTCTGCCTCAATTTCGTAAGATCCATTACCGGTATATTCAACGCTGTATGTCGAGTTGTCATTGCGGGTCAGTTTAAACTCGCCTTCAATCTTGTGCTTGAGTGTGCCGTTAAGCAAGTTGTCATATCGATATACCAGCTCTTCGTTTTCATTATTGAATATATTGACGAATTCCTCTTTTGTTTTCTCCGTAAATGGATAGGTCGTGTTGATAGAGAATTTGCCTCTAGCTTCGCTACCATTCAATTGGCACATGATGTCGTCGCCTATTTTGACATTGCCCGATTTGTCAACGGTGATAAACTCATGACGGCTGAAGAATTTCTCTATTTCGTTTTGGAAGTTGATGTGTTTGTAGGTGGGCACATTGTTGAGTGTTATGCCCCATTCTGGTGCAAATAGCGAGATGTACTCTCCATATTCATCTTTTCCGTAGACTTCGTAGCTGATAGTAACCTCTGAGGGGTCGTACGTCAGTTCGAGTCCGTCGAGTTGTGGGTTCTCCACATCAATTCCGCCCTTTGATATGTCAATATCGATTATCTGCTTACCTTTCTTTGTGGTGATGTAGAACGGGTAGTCGGCCACAGCCTTGCCCGTCGGTTTAACTAGTGTCACACGTGTGGGCATGTCGTTCACAATGAGAGCGTACTCCGTGAACAAGCCTATCGTAGCGCGTCCTTTTTCGTTGAGTGTACACTGCCAGTCCTTTTTGTTAGCCACGTCTGACGGGATATGACTGAAGCGAACCTCCCATCCCTCATACTTAGAGGGTTCATCCTCTTTCCACGACTTGTCTATGATGCGTAGGCCTATCTGGGTATTCACCATTGCGGCCACGCTCTTGGCTGCTTTTGCATAGCGGTTATAAGCCTCCACCTTCATGTGGTTGCGTACAGAGGTGATGACAGCCGGAAGCCAGCCGTTCATCAGTTCAGCATAATACTCGTCACTGATAGTCTTTCGTGTGGCAGCATCGGGGAAGAACCATGAAGAGAGTCCATGTGCCTTGGCCTCGGCGACACACATGGCCTGGGCATCGGTGTCACCCCAGAAACGGTCGCAGTAGTCACGCACCTCTTTCTCAATGGCCTTATTCAGTTCGTTGGCAGTCATAGGATTCTGCATGAGCGCATAGAACACATTGTACCAGTCTGTGATACTTCGATACCAGTTTAGACCGTATTTTGATGTTCCTGATACCACCTTTGCACCTTCACGACTATAGTAGATGCTGTACGCTTCACGGTAGAGATCCACCTTACGCTCCTGTACCATCGTGCCGAATCTATCTAGGCAGATACCAATGGCAGCCACCCCGGCCATTGATGCGGCCATGATTGGGGTGCCGATGAACGACGAGGCCACGCCCTGGTAGTGTCCTAGAATAGCCTTCATCGTTCCAGATGCCACTGCCACATTGTCTCCTTTGATATCGGCCCGAAGCACATCGAGGATGGTGAGAGCCGTGCCTAGATAGCCCATCGCCTCTACGGCATTGTCTATCTGTTCAGCGAATGGCTTATAACCCAGAGTGGCTTCCAGGGCGCCGTTGGCTGCACTGTAAATCACATCGAGGCCGATACTTTTCCAGAGATCTGCATTCTCTCTGGCCTTGTGAGCCATTTCCCATTCAGGATCTACACCTGACACGATGTCAAGCAGGAACTCTGTTCCTTCTACGAGTCCATACATGACGGGGGCTTCCTGATAGAGGCTCAACTTCAAATTCTTGGTGTTAGCGTTCTGCACCTCGAAGATGCTGTAGGTCGATAGGTGATTGGCCGTGATGGTGGCCTTTCCAGTAGCAGCATCGTATTCGAAATAGGTTGGTTCCCACTCGCCCGTATCCTCATTGTAGTAGGCTGCACATACCGTCTCGTCAGTTCCGACGGTGACAGGCACTGTGATGGATACCGTTCCCGTCAGTTCATGGCGACCGTCGGATAGGCTCAGGTCGATGGATTGTCCGCGTATCACACCCTCGACAACATCGGGCTTAAGGACGGAGTTGCGAATGGATAACTGAACGTCACCGTCGATGACGGTAGGGTCGAACTTTACAGTACACTTACTGGCCTCTACTGTCAGTGTGGATTCGTTGAGGTCGAAGGTCTCCTCATTCTCATAGACGAAGCCCGCTTTCCACGTGATGCTGCCAAGAGCATCGATGGATGTGGTGATGGGGCTTTTGCCGTTACGCTTGATAACTACGCTCTTGCCGTCGTCACTGACGCTGACGCCTGCTACCTCGTTCAACGGCATCATCACTCGCTGGCCAGTATCGTCGGTACCGTTAAGCACCATGCTATACTGCACTCCCTTTGGCTCAACAGGGGTGTACTCCTCCCTGTCAATTATGCGTGGGAAGCGCCTCCATCCAGGTGCATTGGCATATAGGTCATAAGTGCCCTCGGGAACATACAGCCTCAAGTCTTCATTCTCAAATATCTTCTCGTTGAACGAAGTGTCGGTAATTTCTGGCGGGATTACGGCCAGACACGTTAGGTAGGACAACTGCTCAATGTCTTTATATGCCCCCTCCATCTCTACTATTGTAGCAGGTATGGGATTGACCGCTGTACGAATACTGCGTGGTTCCAACTTAACGACAGTCTCTGGCATATCCCAGTTCAGTCGTCTATAGTTAACCATTGTGATTACGCTTGTACCACTACTGTTGCACAGAAACTCCTGATAGAGTGGTGAACAGAGGAAATTGGGATTATTTTCCACCTTGAAAAATGAAAGTCGCGTTCCATAGAAGGCATCGGGTTCAATGGATTTGAGTTTGGGTGGTACCTTAAACTCTTCCTCCTTAAATGTGCAACTGGCAAACGCCTGTGAGCCTACCTCCTCCAGTTTCATGAACGTGGGGGTGGTTTCAAACTTTGCCATGGCAAATGTTTGTCTTCCAACCTTTGTAATGCAATCAAGCCATGCTCCGTTGTCTATATACCCACAGTTGAAGAATGCTTCGTCATCTGCCTCAAAGGCTGGTGTCTTGCATATGACCTCATTTAGGTAGCAAAAAGCAAAGGCTTGTTTGCCGATGCGTTTGATAGATGATCCGATTGTAAGTTTCTTTATTTTGGTTAATTGGAATGCCTGATCTGGCACTATTTCCATCTTGTCGCTCAACACCAGTTCGTCTATCGTGCTGTACATAAAAGAATAGGCATCGATGGCTTTGATGTTATCACCCAGCACCATCTTGGTGAAGTGGCCCTTGCGGAAGAATGCCTGTTTATTGATACGAGTAACCTTATATGTCGTCCCGTTATCCTCTATGGTGCTTGGAATGACAATCTCACCGTTCTCCTGGGCCAATCCAGTGCTGGTGTCTATGCCGGCTCCCTTATAATCTATAATATAGGCTTCGCCATTCTTAATTAGCTGATATTCAATGCCTCCAATCTGCTTGGTGGTGGCATCAATGGGTTGAACTCCCGTAAAGATAGTACAATTGTTTGCAAAACCCGTCAGAGCGAGTTTGTAAAAGCCGTCGGCGACACCGCCCCATCCATAATTGAAATGGAAATAATCATTGCTCGTATATCCGTCGCACACCAATGCGTGTCCATCGCCTTCATTAGGATAGCCGCAATAGAGTATGGGACGACTCTCACCAAGTTCTTCTTTCATAATGCTTGTTAGTGCGACAGCTGTTGTGCCGTTATGCACCTTGATGTCTGGCGAATAGCCGAAATTCCTGATGAGTTGCATAGACATAAACCCTGTCGGACTGCCTTTCTCCGTTCCATAGTGAGTGCCCATAGCCTTTCCTATATCTGCCATCAACTGTGCTATGGCCTTGGCTTGCACATCTGTGTAATATCCACTGTAATCATCAATCATGTTGTCCCAGTCGTAGGTATGTCCGGAGAAATCCTCACCAGTGAATTCGCCAAAGCCGTCTATAAGTCTGCCTTGCGTCACTTTCGGCCATTTCCAGTAATTCATCACCTGAGCAAAGGCTGTAGGGACGCAACCGGTGGCACAACGACCTCTGTACATATAACCCAAATCCGTCATATATTCGGTAACTTCGGGGCATAGGTCATTGTAGGGTGCCCACTGATTCCACGTTGTAGTGATTAGCGGTTCAACTACGATATTCCCGAGTTTGCTTGGATTTTGTGTGGCGGCTCTTGTCCTGACTCTTGATAGCGGATTATGGCGCAAAGAGTCGATGGCTGTGGAGTAGTAGCCGAGCAGGTCTTTTAGTTGTACGGGACAGTTGTTGAGGTCGAACGAGCCGTGGTCGCAGTAGCCGAGTACATCGTCCTCAGTGTTATTCTCGCCAGAGACTACCACAAAGCCTTTGTCGTCGCCAAGATTCACAATATATACGTTGTTCTTACCTGTTACTGTCTTAGATTTTATAATGTGAGCCATTTGAGGATTCACATTCGTCATTGCATCACCGCGGACTTGAGCCGCATTAGGGGTGTAACTGAGTGCGAACTGGCGGGCTGTTATAATGGCCTGTTCGGCGCTAACATCGTCTGCAGTGGCTGTGATGGCCGAGACGAGTATCGTCAATGTTAAAATGATTGCTTTCTTCATATCTTCGCCTTTTTGATTTGTTTTTGTTTCAGTCCATCCATCCGTCGTCAAATGTCAGTTCCTTCAGGAGGAAAACAGGAGTTTGCACGCGGGTCTTGGAGGTGGTGACCACCAAGTCGTTGCCGATATATGTTACTACGGGCTTGTCGGCAAAGTCGAAGGTCTCAACCCCGCCGTCTTTCTTTGTTAGTACGATGCGCTTATAGTGATAGTTGTCGTTATTGGCTATGATGATGTTCAGTATGCTGACGATGTCAGCAGCATTGACTTTTTCGTCGCCGTTGACATCGGCATTCGCGGCATTGTAGTTCGCTGAGGGCTTGCCCAGGATGGCATTGGATGTCTCTTTGACATCGAGTTGGCCAACCTGCTTATCGTTGTTGACGTCCCCTTTGATAACGGTTTGTGCCTGTACGGTTAGTACGAAAAGCAAGAGTACTGGTAAGATGCAAATCTTTTTCATTGTTTATAGAGGTGTTGATTAATACGTCGCAAAGATATGCAAAAAGGGCGGAAAAAGACTCTCGTTTTGCAAAAATCGACTCTCATTTTGCAAAACGAGAGTCGATTTTTGGGAATTTGGGCAAAATAGGCTCGCTGGCGAAGGTTCTCGGTGTGTCTTTTTGATGTTATGGAAGTTCCAGTTATGTACAGAGGCTTGCGGATTCTTGTATGGTTTTTAATGAGTTTTGATGCTTCCTGACGTTGTTGAAAGGTATCGTTAACGTTGTTGGAAGGCATCGCTTACAGGGAAAGCAGATAGCCCTTATAGGGGTCAGGGCCTACCTTCGCAGGGGTTTTACCCTATCCTTACCATCGTTTGCCTATACTCAAACCATCGTTCGGCTATACTCAAACGATCGTTCGGCTATAGGCAAACGATAGACAAGAAATTTTCGAGGGGCAAAAGAGGAAGCAAAAACGTGCTTTAAACTTTTATGTAGTGTGTAAAGCGGGAAAGAGTAAGGAAAGAAATAGAAAAAGGCTCGCAAGTTCTGCGAGCCTTTTTCTATGATATTATCCCAAGTATTTCATCAGGATGCGGGCGTGGCCGCTGTCGTGGAGTTTGGTGATGCTCTTCTCACGGATCTGACGCACACGCTCACGGGTAAGCCCCATCTCGGCGCCGATCTCCTCAAGTCCGCGCTCCTGGCAGCCGATGCCGAAGCACTCACGCACAATCTTCAGTTCTCGGTCCTTGAGCACGCTGCGAAGGACATTCTCCAGGTCGCTGGTCAGCGACTCGTAGTCTACCTGCTTGTCGGTACGGCTGTCGTCGCCAGAACTCAGCAGGTCTGCCATCGAGTTGTCGTCGTCCTCGCCGAAGGGGGCGTCGATACTCATGTGGTGGCTGTCGGCCTTGGCCGTCTGTTCGATCTTTGCCTCATCAATTTGAGTGAGTTCCGCCAGTTCCGTCACGGAAGGGCGACGCTGATGGATCTGCTCGAAACGGTTGATCTCCTGATTAATCTTGCTCAGGGCTCCGCTCTGGTTCAGCGGCAGGCGCACAATGCGGCTCTGCTCGGCGATGGCCTGGAGGATGCTCTGGCGAATCCACCATACGGCATAGGAGATGAACTTGAATCCGCGCGTTTCGTCAAATTTCTCAGCAGCCTTTACCAGTCCGATGTTGCCCTCGTCGATGAGGTCGGTAAGCGTCAGGCCCTGATGCTGGTACTGCTTGGCCACGGAGACGACGAATCGGAGGTTGGCGGTGACGAGACGCTCTTTTGCCTTCTCGCCCTCGGGGCCTCCCTTGCGGATGGCCTGGGCCAACTCGATTTCCTCCTCGATGGTCACGAGGGGCTGACGACCGATCTCCACGAGGTACTTATCCAGTGCTTCACTCGATCGGTTGGTAATGCTCTTTTGAATCTTTAATTGCCTCATAAATATACTGTTACTCTGAAAAAGTCCGCAAAAGTACAAAATACTTTTGTAAGTTGCACGTTTTGCGGGCAAAAATCGCCATCTTTTATGAAAGTTTAACCAGAATAGGCCTTATAAGGGGCTTTTTCTGGTTAAAACTCGTATAAACTGTTCGTTTATCGTGGGGCTCGGATATAGCAGAACTCATCGACATCGACATATCCGCCAGTCTTCTTCGTCGCGTAGCAGAAGATACCGAACTTGGTGCCCATGAAGAAGCGGCGCCAGTCGAAACTGAGACGGTAGTTCTCGGAGCCGATCTTCGTCCATTGTTCACCATCGGTGCTGTAGGAGAAGTTGGCGCAGTCGGCACCACCCATACGGCGGTTTGTGCCCTGTCCTGGGCGGAAGTCGGCATCTATGCGGAGGTAGATTTTAGATTTTAGAGTTGAGAGTTGAGAGGTGAGAGGTATCTCGGTGATTACCTTTTCCTCGAAACTGGTCACTTCCTTGTCGCGTTCGGAGAGTTGGCAGGTCATCTCGACCATTTGGAGGAAGAGTCGTTTGCCTTTCTTCTTGATGACGAGGGCACCCGTGTCGCTGTTGAAGGCAGCCAGTCCGGCACAGTCGCCGTCCTTCATCTTAGCACAGTCGATGGCAATGCTGCCACTGCACTGTGGACCCTCCATGCGTTGGGTAAGTGTGTTAGGTGCGAGGTAGAGGGTGTTGACGACGCGGTTGGTCTTCAGACGGAGGAATCCCGGACGCTCCGTGAGACTCCATGCGGCGTCGACGGGGTTGTGGTTCCACTGCCAGTGGAGACCCAGTTCGGGCTCTGAGAAGTCGTCGCTCTTCACAATGGCAGTCTCAGGCTGTCCGCTGACGAAGGGGCGCACGGTGTCTGGTACCTTGCCGTTCTCGTCGCCCAGCATAGGCCAGCCGTTAATCCAGCGGCAGGGCATGACGGTGAGCACACGGCCCACGCCGCCACGGTCCTGGAAGATGATGCCGTACCAGTCGCCCGAGGGACTGTCGACGATGGTGCCTTGTGCCTCGTAACTGAAGCCGCCGAACTCGCTCTCGAGGATGACCTGCTTCTCGTAGGGGCCGTGGATGTCGTCAGCGCGGTAGCACACTTCACGGCGGTGACGCCCTGGGGCATAAGTATGGGAGATCATCAGGAGATAGTACTTGCCGTTGTGCTTGATCACACGACTGCCTTCAAGCAGGCCCTTCTCGTCTTCCTCGCGCTGGAAGATTTTCATATAAGTACCCTCAATGACGTCGCTGAGGTCGGGTTTGAGTTCCATCAGTTCGCCTGTGCCGTAGATGACGTAGACACGGCCGTCGTCATCAAAGAAAAGCGAACAGTCGTGGAAGTGTCGCATACGGGATACGAGTTCCCAAGGCCCCTCGGCCTTCTCAGCAGAGAAGATGTAGGTGTCGCCCATCTTACCCTGTTCGTTGGGAGCCAGAAGGGCATAGAAGCGGCCGTTATGATACTTCAGCGAGGTGGCCCACTGACCGCGACCATAGGCAGTGCCTTGCTGCAGGTCGTACTTCGGAGAGTCGGTGAGGCGGTTGAAGATATAACCAACGGTTTCCCAGTTCTTCAGGTCTTTCGAGGCCATGACTGGTGCGCCAGGCATGAGGTGCATAGTGGTGGAGACGAGATAGAAGGTGTCGCCCACGCGGATCACGTCAGGATCAGGAACGTCAGCCCAGAGCATGGGGTTCTGGATGGGCGGGGTGTTGATGGTCTCGTAGTCGTCAGCGAAAGCAGGCGACAGGAATGAGGAGAGTGGAAAGAGGAGAGAGAAGACCAAAATCCTCAAAGTTAATCTTTTGTTCATAGTGATAAGTTTTTGTATCATGAATTTATAGAATCTGGGAATTTACAGGCGGATGGTCTGTTCGTTGCCATCATGGGTGACAGTGCGCGAAGTGCCGTCAGGGAGTACGATGGTGAACTTCCGGTCTAGTATCATGCCCTGATAGCCTCCTTGTCGAGTGCCGATGGTGAGTTGGCGGGCTTTGTCGTTCCAGTGGAAGGTGATGGTGGCATAATAGCCCTTTTCGTAGTTGTAGCCGTCGCCTTCGTCTTCATAGAGCGTGAACGACCCGTCGGCACCAGGATAGACGCGGATCTCGAGGTTGTCCCAAGTCTTCTCGCCCACATACTGCATCTCGGGGCCGAGGGGCAGGATGCTCCCCGCACGGACAAACATCGGAACCTGGTCGAGAGTGGTCTGGAGCGTGATAGCCTGTCCGCCCTTATAGGTCTTGTTCGTCCAGAAGTCATACCATGTGGCACCCTTGGGCAGATATTTCATGGCAGTCTTACTGGCAGACCAATCAATCATTCCTTCTTCCTCGTTCCTCTGTCCTCCTTCCTCGTTTTTACGATCCCATCCTGTCATAGCATTGGTGCGGACGATCTTCTCTTCCGTGTATTGAGGGTCGAGGATGGGGGTTGCGAGGATGCTGCGGCCGAACATAAACTCATCGGCGATGTCCCAGACCTTGCGGTCTGCGGCAAAGTCGCTGAACAGCGGACGCAGATAACTCTCATTGTTGGAGGTCACCTGCCAGGCTATACTATATAAATAAGGTATCAGGCGATAGCGCAGACGGATCATCTTTTCAATCGCATCGTAGACGGGTTCTCCTTTCTTGCCGAACTGCCAGATCTCACGGGGAGCATCGGCACCGTGGCTGCGGAAGACGGGGCAGAACAGGCCGTACTGCATCCAGCGCACGTAGAGTTCCTGGAACTGCGGGTTACGAGGGGCAGAGCCGGGGCCACGGGTGTTGTAGGCATTGCAGAAGAAGCCGCCGATATCTGTGTTGAAGTTCGGATTGCCTGTGAGCGAGAAACTCAGTCCTGCAGGCACCTGCTTGCGGAGCATATCCCACGAGGAGTTCACGTCGCCACTCCACATGTTGGAGCCGTAGTGCTGTTGGCCTGCGAAACTGCTTCGTGTCATGATGAAGACGCGTTTTTCTAATTGAGGATTGAGAGTTGAGGATTGAGAATTATGATTACCTAAATCCCGTTGTGCCTGATAGACACCACGGACGGTCTCCAAGGGGAAGGCGTTGCGCAGTTGTCGCCAGGTGCCGCCAGTGACAGGGTGAGCGTAGTCGGACTCGCGGGGGTTGAAGAAGTCTGGGTCTGTGGAGTCCATCCACCAGGCATCAGTGCCATAGTCGTAGAGGCGTTTCAGATGCTTCCAGTAGATGTCACGGGCGACAGGACTGAAGGCGTCGTAGACCTTCACGCCCGAGGGGTAGTCCATGCGCGGTGGCCAGATGTGGGAGAGTCCGCTCTGCGGCCACGTTTCAATAGGCAACAGCAGGCCTTTATCGTTGAGTTCGCGGAACTGCTGTGTCTGCGGCCCGAAACTGGCCCAGATGGAAATCATGAAATGAGCATGCTTGGCGTGGACATTCTTGATCATCTGCGGACCTGTGGCGAAGTCCTCGGAGAGGAAGTCCATGGCGTTCCACAGGTAGTTCGAGCCCCAGTACTGCCAGTCCTGGATGATGCCGTCGAGGGGCACCTGCAGGGCACGGTACTGGTCGACGATGCTCTCCGTCTCTGCGGCGGTCTTGTAGCGCTCTTTCGACTGCCAGAATCCGTAAGTCCAGAGTGGGAACATGGGCACGTCGCCAGAGAGATGGCGCATCTGGGCAATGACACCATCAGCAGAGCCGCCATACATGAAGTAGTAGTCGACCCCTTCGCCCACCTCGGAGTCGAAGGTCATACCATTGGCGTCGTCGTCAAACTGCGTGGGTGAATAGTTCTCCCAGTAGAGTCCCCAGCCCTTGACAGACTGGAGCACATTCTGGAAGTCCTCCAGGTTGGACTGCTCCATGCGCTTGTGCTCGCCACGACGGTTCAGTTTGCCGTTCTGGATGGTGCCGAGGCCGTAGACAGCCTCGTCCTTGTCGAGGGTAAAGGTCTGGCGCACCTTCGCCACGTCGCAGTCTTTCTCGCGCAGCAGCACCTTCCCCTTGGCCGTCAGGAAGGTGAGCCGTCCCTGGGCATCCTGGCGTATGGTGAGGTCGTTACTCTTCCACAGGCCGTTGCCCACCTGGCATGGCAGACTGTCGGATTTTGCGATGACGACACGGCTCTTCGTGGGATGGCCTTTCACGACGTGAACGATGCCAGGGGTCACAAACTCAATGCTGACCTCCGTCGGTGCTTGCAGTGGCTCTTTGGCATCGGCCACGGCGATAATTGCATCGGAGTCTGTGTAAATACTTTGAGCATTGAGTTTAGGGCTGAGAGATATGTTGGCGAGGCCGGACTGGAGGGCCTGGTTAAGTTTCTCCTTCAGCGGGGTCTTGTCGGAGGTGACGCCGGCGATGTACCATTTGTCACCACTGCGACGGGCGAGGATGATGTATTTGCCAGGGTAGCCGTCGATGAAGCGCGTCTCGTCCCAAAGGGTAGGTACGTCTTTCATGAACCGGATAGCCCACTCAGGTGCATCATAGAGGTTGTTGGGTGCGAGGGCGAAGTGTTGCACGCTGCTTTGGAAGAGTACCGCCGTCGCCATGGCGAACACATCGCTGGTCTTACGGATGGTGCCGTGCTGGTTGTCAGCACTGTACCGCTTGTTGAGGGCCGAGCCGCCAAAGTCCATCGAGGCCACGGTGTTACGGATGAAGGGGTGCAGGCAGGCATTGAAGGCCTCGGCATCGCAGGCACCCTGTCCGAAGTGCAGGTTCTCTGATGCCAGCACTGCCTCGGCAGCGACGAAGTTGGGATACATCCGTTCCCAGCCACGTGGGAGCGTACAGCCATGGAAGATCACTTGGATGCCGAAGTCGTTGGCATCGGTGAGGATATCTTCGTAGAGTTGCATCATCTGCTGCTTGTCGCCACCGAAGAAGTCAACCTTGATGCCCAGGATGCCGTTCTTCTGCATCCACGCCATCTCCTGGCGACGAGGCCCCGACTTGTCCATTTTGCCGCGAGGTCCCTGTGGGGCATCGTTCCACGAGCCGTTGGAGTTGTACCAGAGGAACAGTCCCACGCCCTTCTCCCTGCCATAGCGTGCCAGCTCCTCCATCTTCTCGTAGCCTATCTGTGTGTCCCAAAGGGCATCTACGAGCACCGAGCGATAGCCCATCGCTGCCGAGAAATCGATATAGCGTTTCTGTTCGTCGAAGTTACAGCTGGGGTCCATGCCGATAATCCACGACCACGAGCCTTTGCCGTAGGTATAGTTCTTAGAGGCCTTGTATTTCGGTTTCACGAGGTCGTTGGCGATGGTGGTCTCTACGATGGGTGCGAGGGTGTTGCCGATGGTGATGGTGCGCCAAGGGGTCAATCCTGTCAGTGCTAAAAGGGGTGTCACCGACCCTGTGCCGTTCATCTCTTCTTGCAAGGGGAAGGCGATCTTATAGAGCATTGAGCTTTGGGCATTGAGCATTGAGCTTTGGGCATTGAGCATTGAGCTTTGGGCATTGAGCATTGAGCTTTGGGCATTGAGCTTTGAGAGGTGAGAGGTGTCCTTCTCGCAGACGAGGCGACAGCCCACGTAACCGCCATCGGTACCAGTCTCGGAGATGAGCACCCAGCCCTTGGGCGTCTTAAACAGACAAGGGAAGGTGTAGCCGAATCCCCAGCCGTTCTTGCCCATGGCATCGTCGACGGTATAGCCAGTTTCATAACTCGGTGCCGTACGGGCGAACCCTGTCATGGGCTTCATCTGTGGACAGAGGAAGGTGGTGGTACCCTTAGGTAACACAAAGCCGCTGGCCTCACACTCCACGACGCCACTCATCGTCGCACCGCCACGTCCCTGCCTGGGATAGATTCTATAGCGATAGGCCACGTCGCGGCTTGTCACACGGAAGATGATGTCGAGGGCCTTGTGCCCGTCTTTCTCGAAATGGCAGACACCCTCTGTCGCCAGGACCTTCACGTGTCGCTGCTTGGTGGTCAGCAGGTCGTATTCGTCCTCGTATCTGCTTATGTCGCAGGCCGTCAGCGTCAGTCCCTGTGTCAGGTCGTCGAAATTCATCTTCAGTCCTAAGGGCGACGACTGGACGAACACCTGGCCGTCGAGTGACACCTCATATCTGGGGCATCCCTCCTTGACAGTGACGGTGACATTCATCCTGCCATCAGGGCTGACGATATTCTGCTGTGGTAACAGTGTCTCCTGTGCCGAGGCCGAGCATAGGGCTATCAGAAGAAAAAACAAAGTTGCGCCAAGGAACCTGCGCCGTTGGTCGTGAAAGATCGTTGTCATAATGATATGATATTTAAAGTTAGTTTTATCGAAAGCATCTCGCTTGGGTAGAGTAATCCGCTGCAAAGTTACGAAATAATGCGGGTAAAACAAAGGATTAAATGATTTTTTTGATGTTTTATTTGCTCGTTTGGAAAATATTGCCTACCTTTGTGCTTTAATAATGGAATAACCTATAGATATGAACCTAAATATAACGAAACGCCTATCATTCCTCCTGCTGGTACAATGTATGGGGATAATGGCCTTTGCCGCAGTGATACCAGATATGAGATTCCGTCGTGTGGACACCCGCGAGGGCCTGTCGAACTCGATGGTGAACAGTATTCTGCGCGACTCGCATGGCTACGTGTGGTTTGGTACTGGCTACGGCCTGAACCGTTACGACGGCTACCGCATACGTACCTACTTCAGTTATGACAAAGACACGACGTCGCTGCGCAACAACCGTATCGATGAGATTCAGGAGGGGCACGGCGGACGGCTGTGGCTGAAACAGGGAATGAACTACTCGGTCTACGATCCCGTGACAGAGAAGGTGGACCGTCAGCCGTCGCGCTGGTTGAACCAGCAGGGCATCCGTGGCAGTATAGAGAGTATACACCTCGACTCAGGAAAGAATTACTGGGTGAAGACCTACGAGGACGGATTCTACTATTTCAATCCCGTCTCGAAGAACCTGCGCCAAATCCCCTTCGGGTACGGACCTTATGAGTTCCCAAAGGAGTTTGGCGTGTCGGCCTATACGGAGACTGATGAGGGTATGTTGCTCGTGTCGACCTTTGGTGAGCTGATGTGTATCGACGGCGAACGCGGCAAGGTGCTATGGAAAGAGCCCTACGTGAAGAACGCCCTGAATGCCTATAATGACTATTGGGTGACCGTCGACAAGCATCAGAACATCTGGGTGATCACCCACTCGACGGGCACTTATATCTATGTGAAGAAAGAGAAGCGTTGGTACACCTCGCTGACAGAACTGATGCGCGCACAAGGATATAAGGACGTGCCAGACAACATCCTCGTGTGGGAGGTGTGCTACGATGCGAAAGGCTATCTGTGGGTGGCTACAGACCACCTGGGCGTGCTCGTGCTCGACGAACAGGAAAAGCAGTGGCGACAGTTCACCAACGTGAAGGGTGACGAGACAACACTGCCCGACATCACCATCAAACACCTCTACCTCGACCAGCTGGGACGTATGTGGCTGGCCAGCTATAAGAATGGTGTGGCGATGTGTCTGGAGTCGATGACAAACTTCAAGAGCAAGCCCATTGGCGATATTAACACCATCACTGAAGATAAGGAGGGATACTACTGGATAGGGCGTAACGACGGCGGTATCATCAAGATGGATCCCAATACGCTGGAACCCGTGGCGACATATACCAAGCAGAGTCTCGGTGTGCCCAGTGACATCATCGTGGGCAGCTATACCGCCAAGGACGGAAGTCTTTGGTTCGGCACCTATGAAGGTGGTATCCTGCGCTACAAGAACGGCAGTTGGACGAACCTGCGTACAACAGACCCGGGGAGTGAGCTGCAGACGAACAATATCTGGGGGTTCACAGAAGACCGCTGGGGAAACATCTGGGTAGGTGTGCTTGGTGGCGGTGCCGTGCGCATCGATAAGAACACGGGCAGGCAAAAGGCGTTCACCACAGAGAACTCTGGCCTGAAGACTGTCTGGACAAACAGTATCTCTACAGGTTCCAATGGATGGATCGTACTGGGGAACTCCGAATATTACGCACTGATCCATCCGGGGAACTTCAAGGTAATCAACGGCTCGTTCCCCGTTGACGACGACAGACGGTCTATCACAGTCTCGACAGCCACCACACAGGCCATTATCGACAGTCGGGGACTGTTGTGGCAATGCTCACCCTCGGGCGTGGTGATATACGACCTGAAGACGAGGCAGAAGACATTGCTCGACATGAAGTCGGGACTCTTTGGATCGAACGCCGTCTCCGTGACAGAAGACACGCGCCACACGATGTGGGTGGCCACAGACCATGGCGTGTCGAACATCACCCCCCTGAAACAGGATGACGGCACCTGGACCTACACTATCCGAAACTTCAATACCCGCGACGGTCTGCAACCTGGCCCCTACAACCAGCGCGCCATCTTCTGCGCACGTTCGGGAGAACTACTGATTGGCGGACAAGAGGGCCTTGATATCATCAGTACGCTGAAGCTGGGTAATGGCGACAAGAAGGAGAAGCCTGTATTCAGCGGACTCGTCATCTTCGACCAGGATGTGGAGGTAGGCGAAGAATATGATGGTCGCGTGATTCTCGAGAAGAACCTCGACATGCAAGGCAATATCCGCCTGAAGTACGATCAGAACCAGTTCACCATCCACATGGCCTCCGACAATGGCGGCATCAACAATGCCACGCGTTTCGTGTATCAGTTGAAGGGCTTCAACAACAAGTGGATCAAGACAACAGCAAACAATCCCGATATCACCTATATGTCACTACCTCCGGGCAACTACACCCTCTGTGTGCGGATGCTGCGTGACGACGGTACGATGGGTGATGTGGAGAGTACCCTTGATATCACCATCGATTCCCCGTGGTACCGCTCGTGGTGGGCCATCGCCTGCTATGTGCTGTTGTTCGTGGCTGTACTGCTACTACGCGATCCGCTGATACAGTGGTTGGACAATCAGAAGGAGCGTCGCAGACAAGGACGGAAAGAGAGAGTCACCCACGACCAGGACTCGTCCAGCGATGAGGATGAGGTCATCGGGGAGGCGGAGATTATTGAAAACTGAGAAAGTGAGAGTTGAAACATACATCATCAATCTGGAATACTAAAATAATAAAACACTATGAGACGATTATTAGGCTTGACGCTATTGTTGGCATCGCTTTTGGCGACTGCAGAGACCTCGATACCCGATATGAAATTCCGTCGACTCGATACCCGCGACGGACTCTCGAACGCGACGATCAACTACCTGTTCCAGGATTCCAAGGGATTCATCTGGATAGGCACGTCGTATGGTCTGAATCGTTATGATGGCTACCGTTTCCGTACATTCTATTCCGACCCCAACGATACAACGACGCTCCGCAACAACTACGTCGATATGATCTGGGAGGATGTCGACGGCAAGCTATGGCTGAAGCAGGGCATGAACTTCAGCGTGTTCGACCCCGTGACAGAGCATGTCGTGCGCAACCCTGCCACCATCTTCTCCAAGTGGGGAATCAAAGGCGGCATCGACCGATTTTATATTGATAGTGACAAGAATTACTGGGTGAAGACCTACGACGACGGTATCTTCTGCTACAATCCCCGTACGAAGAAACGTGTGCTTACGAAGTACGGCTATGGTCCGGAGGAGTTCCCCAAAGAGTTCTGGATATCCTCGTTCGGCGAATACGGCGGCAAGCTGCTCGTCGCCTCCAGCAACGGCGATATGATGGCTATCGATGGCCAGCGCGGTAAGGTGGTGTGGAAAGACAGCTATATGCGTCAGAATGGTGGCCTGCCCAACGAGGCTTACACCATCAGGGTGGACAATGAGGGCAACTACTGGGTACTGACGAACCAGAACACGTATGTCTACGAGCCGAAAGCTAAGAAGTGGTATGACACCCTTCACAGTTTCCTTGAGTCAAAGGGAATCTCAGGCTTGCCAGCACCTTTGCAGGTATGGGATATCACGATCGACAAGCGCGGCTGGCTGTGGCTGGCCACCGACCACCAGGGGGTCTTCGTCATCGATATGAAGACCAAACAGCTGAAACAGTTCACGAACAACAAGTTCGACGAGACTTCGCTCAGCGATAACACCGTCAAGGTGTTCCTGCTCGACAAGTCGGGCAGCGTGTGGATGGCAGGCTATCGCAATGGTCTCAATCAGTATATAGAGACGCTCTCCGGATTCCGCCTGCTGGAGATTGGCGACGTGAATACCACGACAGAAGACAAGCAGGGCAACTACTGGTTTGGCACAGACAACCACGGTGCCATCAAGTACGTTCCTGCCACGGGTGAGACGGTGGTCTACGACAAGGCCACCAGCGGCCTCGCCTCCGACATCATGGTGGCCAGCTATGGCGCCAGTGACGGCTCCGTGTGGTTCGGCACCTATAATGGCGGCCTGATACAGATCGACAACGGTAAGGTGAAGAACTACCTCGCCACGAACGCCGTGGGCGGGCTGGCGAACAATAATGTGTGGTCTGTGACGGAAGACAAGTGGGGCGACATCTGGATCGGTACCCTTGGCAGTGGCGTACAGAAACTGCAGCGGCGAACGGGGAAGTTCCTGTCGTGGAACTCCTACAACAACAAACTGCCAGAGAATTTCATGACCTCAGCCAGCTGGATCAAGAAAGGCTGGCTGCTCGTGGGGCACTCCAACTTCTACTCGCTCATCAACCCCGTGAGCGGGGAGGTGAAGAATGTAACCATTCCCACTCCGCCGGGACAGGCGGCACCCATGGCCGCTTCTGTCTGCGTCGTGGAAGACAGCCGTGAACTGATATGGTACGGTTCTACGGCAGGCTGTTGCATCTTCGACCCGAAGACAGGGCGGCAGCAACTGCTCGACATGAACTCCGGACTCCTGGGGTCGAGTGTGGGCGGCATCTGCGAGGACAAGCTCCACACGATGTGGGTGGTGACAGACCACGGCATCTCGAATGTTGTGCCCAAGAAGGAAGACAATGGCGAGTGGTCGTTCCTCGTGCGTAGCTTCAGCGTGAAGGATGGCCTGCAGCAGGGTCCCTACAACAAGCGTTCCATCAGCTGTACCCACGATGGCTTGATCCTCGTGGGCGGGGTAGGGGGTGTGGATATCATCAACCCCCGTCTCATCACGAATGTTGACAACGACGAGCGCCCCGTCTTCAGCGGCCTGAAGCTCTTCGACCAGCAGGTGGCAGTGGGACAAGCCATTGACGGGCGCGTCATCCTCGACGAGGCGCTCGATGCCTGCCGCGAGCTCACGCTGAAATACTACGAGAATCAGTTTACCATCCAGCTTGCCTCCAACAAGGGCGAGATTCACAATCCCTCGCGCTTCATCTATCAGCTCGAGGGCTTCAGCGACAAGTGGATGAAGACGGAAGAGAACAATCCGAACATCACCTATATGTCGCTCCACCACGGCAGTTATATCCTCCATGTGAGGATGCTCAACGGCGACGGCACCATGGGTAAGGAAGAGGCCGTCCTCAAGATTACCGTCACCCCGCCACTGCTGCGCAACCGCTGGCTGATGCTGCTGTTCATCGCCTGTGTGGCTGGCGGCGTATGGTTCTGGCGCAAGCGCTTCATGGAGAAGCAGGCGGAGCGTGCAGAACTGGAGCGCCTGCGCACAGAGACGGAGAAGAAGCACTGGATGAGCGAGATGCGCAAGCAGCTGAGAGCGGAAATGGGCGGGCAGGCGAAGGAGGATGGCGAAGCCCCCGTGCAGCAGCCTGCTGACGTGAAGGAGCGCATAGACCTCGTACAGGTCTTCCGTGAGGAGTGCGAACAGTTCGTTGCGCCCAAGGGTAAGTCCATCCGCCTGTCGTTCTTCCCCTTTGCCGACACCCTGCCTGTCATTGGCAGCAGGCTGCAGATGCGCGAGATGATTGAGATCCTGCTGGCCAACTCTGCCAACTTCTCTCCCAGCGGCAGCAAGGTGAAAGTGTTCGCTGAACAGCAGGGCGACAAGGCCGTCATCCGCGTGGCAGACAATGGCGTCGGCATCCCTACGGAGGTGATGCCCCACCTCTTCGAGCAGATTGTCGGCGACGACGACAGTCCGAACCTCCATGCCGTGTTCGACATCGTCATGTCGCATGGCGGTACCATCCGCGCTGACGAGAACAACGGTGGCGGCACGGTGTTCGTCATCGAACTGCCCCTGTGCAAAGGCGACGAAGACGTGGAAGAGGCAGAGATAGTTTAGAATAACCGTATACATAACTAAATCAATTTATAAGAGAGTATGAAGAAAATTGCAATGACGATGTCTGCGCTGCTCGCCGCAGGGACGCTCTATGCCGCAGACATCCAAACAGAGGGAAACCGGGTGACCATCCGGCCTGACGGAGGTCAGGCGAAGGTGGTATGCCTGGAGGTGATGAACGACAAGATTATCCGTGTGAGGGCCACGTCGGAGGAGACGCTCCCCCAGAAGCCCGCCTCGCTGATGATCGTGCCCCAGAAGGCACCGGCCAAGGGCTCCTACACCATCGAGGAGACCGCCGACAAGGTGATCGTGAAGGCCGACGACGTGAGGGCCGAGGTGTCGAAGCAGACGGGCGCGGTGGCCTTCTACGACGAGGACGGCCATCTGCTGCTGCAGGAGGCCAAGGACGGCAAGCAGTTCAAGCCCTTCACCGTGCCCGAGCGTGAGTACGGCCTCAAGGGCGGCCCCGCCATCACCGAGGCCATGAAGCACGGACTGACCTGGCAGATGAAGTTCGACTCGCCCGACGACGAGGCCTTCTACGGACTGGGGCAGCACCAGTCGGAGGAGTTCAACATGAAGGGCAAGAACGAGGATCTCTTCCAGTACAACACGAAGGTCAGCATCCCCTTCGTGCTCTCCAACAAGAACTATGGTCTGCTCTGGGACTCGTACAGCTACTGCCGCTTCGGCAACCCTAACGACTACCTGCAGCTGAACCGCGCCTTCAAGCTCTACGACAAGCAGGGCCGTGAGGGGCACCTCACGGGAACCTATGTCGCCAGCGACGGCAAGCGGCTCGTGCGCGACGAGGACTCCATCTACTACGAATACGGCTTCCCCCAGACGTCGGAGATTGCCGTGAAGACCGACAACGGCGGCATCAAGAACCTGCCGCAGGGCTTCAACCTGCAGGGCGCCACCGTCACCTACGAGGGATTCATCGAGCCCGAGTGCTGCGGTAAATGTACCGGCAAGGCCGAGGAGCGTCAGTTCATTCTATATTATAGTGGTTACGTGAAGGTGTATATCGACGGCAAGGAGGTGGTGCCTGAGCGGTGGCGCACGGCCTGGAACCCGAACACCTATAAGTTTACCGCGCAGGTGCGCAAGGGCGTCAGGAACCAGCTGCGCATTGAGTGGCAGCCCGACGGCGGCGAGGCCTACTGCGGTCTGCGCGTGGCCGAGCCCCGCTCGGCCGAGGAGCGCGGCCAGCTCTCCATCTGGAGCGAGATGGCCAAGGACATGGACTACTACTTCATCGCCGGCGACAACCTCGACGAGGTGATCTCGGGCTACCGCACGCTGACGGGCAAGGCCTCGCTCTACCCGAAGTGGGTGCTGGGCTTCTGGCAGAGCCGCGAGCGCTACAAGACCTCGGGCGAGATCGAGCAGACGCTGGCCGAGTTCCGCCGCCGCCAGATCCCCGTGGACAACATCGTGCAGGACTGGAACTACTGGAAGCTCGACTCCTGGGGCAGCCACCAGTTTGAGGCCTCGCGCTATCCCAACCCGCAGGCCATGCTCGACTCGGTGCACGCCATGGGCGGGCGCTTCATGATCTCCGTATGGCCCAAGTTCTACGATAGCGTCGACAACTACAAGGAGCTCGACGCGCAGGGCTGGATGTACCATCAGGCCGTGAAGGACGACATCCACGACTGGCTGGGCTTCCGCGGCTCGTTCTACGATGCCTACGACGCCAGGGCCCGCAAGATGTTCTGGCGCCAGATGGACGAGAACCTCTATTCGAAGTACAATCACGACGGCATCGCCGGCGTGGACGCCTGGTGGATGGATGCCTCGGAGCCGAACGTGCGCGACTGCACCCCGATGTGGTACCGCAAGGCCCTCTCTGGCCCCACGGCCCTGGGCACTTCAACAGAGTATTTCAATGCCTACTCGACGGTGAATGCCGACGCCATCTACAACGGTCAGCGCTCTGTCTGGAAAGGTAAGAAGGACGAGCCCCGCGTGTTCCTGCTCACCCGCAGCGGATTCGCCGGCGAGCAGCGCTTCTCTACCGCCACCTGGAGCGGCGACATCGCCACCCGCTGGGAGGACATGCGGGCGCAGATGACGGCCGGACTGAACTACTCCATGTCGGGCATCCCCTTCTGGGGCATGGACCAGGGCGGCTTCTGCGTGGAGAACCGCTACGTGGCCGCCCAGCAGCTCTTCGACAAGACCGGCCAGGAGAACGAAGACCTCCGCGAGTGGCGCGAGCTGCAGGCCCGCTGGAACCAGTTCGGCGCCTTCATACCCCTCTTCCGCGCCCACGGCCAGTGGCCCCTGCGCGAGATCTGGAACATCGCGCCGGAGGATCACCCCGCCTACCGCTCGTTCGTCTACTACGACAAGCTGCGCTACCGCCTCATGCCTTACCTCTACTCGATGGCCGGCTGGGCCCACTTCAAGGACTACACGCTGATGCGCGCCCTGGTGATGGACTTCGGCGGCGACCGCGAGGTGGAGAACATCGGCAACCAGTGGATGTTCGGCCCCGCCCTGATGGCTTGCCCCGTGGGCTACTACAAGGCCCGCAACCGCTCGGTCTACTTCCCCAAGCAGTCGGGCTGGTACGACCTCTACACCGGCGAGCATGTCGCTGGCGGCCAGCGCCTTGTGGTCGACGCGCCCTACGAGCAGATCCCCGTCTACGTGCGCGAGGGCTCGATCATCCCCTTCGGTCCCGAGATGCAGTACACCACTGAGAAGCCCGCCGAGCTGATCAACCTCTACGTCTACGCCGGCCGCGACGGCGAGTTCGAGCTCTACGAGGACGAGGGCACGAACTACAACTACGAGCGCGGCAAGTATGCCACCATCGAGATCGCGTACGACGACGACGCTAAGACCGTGACCATCGGCCAGCGCCGCGGCAGCTTCCCCGGCATGCTGAAGCAGCGCCGCTTCAACATCGTGCTCGTCTCGAAGGACGCCCCGAAGCCCCTGAACCTCGACAATCCCGAGGGCCGGATGGTGGAGTACAGCGGCAAGGAGCTCACCGTGAAGCTGTAGTCGCGCCGCCCTGGCATGATATAAAAATCCCCGGCCTCTGTGGTCGGGGATTTTTTGTCGATGGTTATTCACCGTCGCCGCTCGGGTCGGGCTCGGGTGTCGGCTCGGGCGCGGGCTCAGGCTCCGGCTCGGGCTCAGGCTCGGGCTCCGGCTCCGGCTCGGGCTCGGGTGTGTCGCCGCCCTTGTCGTCCTTCTTCTTCTCGCGGCGGGCGACGTTGGCCTTGCGGCGCTGCTCGGAGAGCGAGCGGTAGTACTTGATGGTCTGCTGGATGCTCTTGATGAGTTCGGTATATAGCTCGCTGTCGTCGAGGATGACGGCGGAGGCGTTCATCACGAGCATCAGTGCGCGGTAGGCGCGGTCGGTCTCGGCGCGGGCGGTCTTCAGGGCGGCCAGGGCCTTCTGGGCGTTCTCGTCGTTGTGGGCCAGGGTCAGGCGGCGCACCTCGTCGTTCAGCGTCTTCAGCTGCTGGATGCTCTCAAAGATGCCCAGCTCGCGGGCGGCCAGCTCCAGCTGGTAGTTCACCATCTGCTCCTCGAGCCACTGCTCGGTGGCCACGGTCTGGGCCTCGATGCCGCCGTCGGGGTCGATCTTGTACTTCTGCATCACGGGCTGCATCAGGAGGGCGGCCGACTGCTTTGCGGGGAAGATGCTGAGGGTGGCGAAGGTATCTACGGTTTTGCGGACCTCCTTGTAGAGCGCGTCGCGCTCGTGGTCCACCTGTGTACGTTGCTTCACTATCTGGCTCTTCTGGGCGATGACGTAGGCCTGGTTCTCGACGCTGAAGGCGTTGAGGTAGGCGCCTATCTCGGCGTCCACATTGTCGGGGAACGTCTTCTTGGCGTGGGTCTCGTCGGTCCACCGCGCGGCCTTGAATCGCTGGCTGATGTCGGTGCCGAATCCGATGTGCAGGTCGTTCTGCAGGTTGCCGGGGTCGAACGTCGGCACCTGGGGGATGTCTAAGATGTTGCTCATAGTTCTAAAGTTTTTATGATGTGATACAATCAGATGTCTGTCTCTTGCTGCCCGGCGCTTGTCGGGCGATGGAAAACCGAGGTCGGTCTGCGGCTTTCGGGCGTCCGGGGATGGGATACCGAGGTCGGTCTGCGCCTCCGGGGCGTCCGGCAGTGGAATACCGAGGTCGGTCTGCGCCTCCGGAGCGTCCGGCGATGGAATACCGAGGTCGGTCTGCGGCTCCCGGGCGTCCGGGGATGGAAAACCGAGGTCGGTCTGCACCCTTCCGATACTCCGGCGATGCCATCCGGCGGAGGGCGCGAGTCTGTGTGATGGTGCGACATGCTCATGTTGTGAATACTATTGTTGATTACTCTCTGTTTACTTCTTCGGCTCATAGACCAGCGGGCTGGTGGTGAGGTAGGTTTCGCCGCCGTGTGTTCCGGTTTGAATCACGGCGTATAGGTGTAGGTGCCTTTTGAGATGCCACCGCCGGCGTCATAGGTCTTGTTGCCTATCGTCACCTTGCCGCAGGTGCCGTTATTGCCAGGTCCGATGCTGTATGTCGTTCCTGAGCCCCTGACTGCCGTGACGCTGGTAACCTTGTCCGTGATGGTGATCCTGCCGCAGGAGCCGAAATAGCCGCTGCCGATGCCCGCACTGTAACTGCCGCCCGTGGCCGAGACGGTGCCGCCGCTGATGGTGATTTTGCCGCAGGAAGCTTCGTGGCCGCTGCCGATGCCCGCGCCTTTGTTGCTGGTGGCCGTGACGGTGCCGCCGCTGATGGTGATGTTGCCGCAGGAAGCATTGGAGCCGCTGCCGATGCCAGCAGCATTATTGCCTCCTTGGGCCGTTAGCGAGCCGCCGCTGATGGTGATGTTGCCGCAGGAGCTATCGCTGCCGCTGCCGCTGCCGATGCCCGCACCGCTACCGCCGCCCGTGGCCGAGACGGTGCCGCCGCTGATGATGATGTTGCCGCAGGAGCCTTTATATCCACTGCCGATGCCAGCAGCATTATTGCCTCCTTGGGCCGTTAGCGAGCCGTCGCCCTGGATGGTGAGCGTTTCACCCTCCGGTACAGAGATGCCTGCGTCGCCGTAGTTTCCCACCACCTGGTTCGTCCCCATGAGGTTGATGGTGGCTTTGCCCTTGCATTCGATGCCGGGATATCTATCAGCTGTGGTGCCCTTCTGCGTGGTCACGTCGTAGAGCGTCACCTCGGCGCCGCTGGCAATGCTGAGCCTGATATCCTGCGGCAGCGTGCCGTAGAGGATGTCGCCGTTCTTGGCCCTGTAGTCAGTTGTCAGCGCCGAGAGGTCGACGGTGCCTTTCTTCATATTCACGTCGATGGTGTAGTACTTGCCGTTCTCCAGCGTCACGTCCGTCTTCTGGTAGTAGCGGTGTGTGCCGTCGGCGAGGGTGGCATCGAGCACAATCGTGCCGCTGCCGCCGGGGAAGCCCGTGTAGAGCACGCCCTCGCCGTTGTCGTCGTAGGTGTCGGCGGGGATGTCCCTCAGCGTGCGCGACCCGCCGCCGCCTTCCCTCTTCACGCTCAGCGCCGTCGGGCTGATCTTCGCGTCGTCGCCGTCGCCATCCCTCAGCGTGAAGCGCAGGATGGCCTGCTGGTTCTCGAACGTGGCGGGCGTGGTCTTAAGCGTATGTAAGGCAGCGATATCAGACACCCCGGTGATGGTGACCTCGGCGGTGGCTCGGTCATCGTTTTTGGCGACATAGTTGAGCGTGCCCTTGGTTCCGTCCAGGTCTTCGCTTCCGCCATTGTATATCAGCGTAAGTTTCTGGTTTTCCAAGAACTCTCCTTCGAGTTCGCCCGTGAGCGTGCAGCTGTACCCGTCGGTCGAGACGGCGGTGGCCGTGAGCGTGCCGTATGTAGTGAGCACTGGTGACACGCCTGTTCCGTCGTCTTCCAAATATTCCTGCACCGTCACCTTGTCGTTCTTCGTCCATTTGGCCTTGAGCGCGCCCGTGTCGTCGTCGATAGAGAGTGCGCGGGTCGTGGCCTCGCCGCCTTTGCTGGCCGTGACGGTCAGGGTGTAAGTCTTCGTTGCGCCCGTTGTCGCGGGTGTCGTCTCGTCGATGGCATTGTCGTCGTTCGAGCAAGCCGTTGTGGCGGCCACTGCCAACAGCAGGGCGGCCATCATCTGAATCGATTTCATAAACTTCTTCATGTTTCTGTCCTCCTTTTCGTTTAATCCCAGGTCCAATCCGACGGGTTGCCGTAAGGGCTCCGGTAGCCCGATGTCTGCAACAGCCGTGCGCGCTGCCGCAGCTCCACGACCCGCATCCGGGGCCGCTCGTAGGGCCTTCTGTCTGTCTTTGTCTGTATCATAATTGTTAAGTTTAGAGGGTTTAATTATCATTAATGTATCTCATATTCGTTGCATTTAGGAATTATGGGGACAAAAATACAAAAACTTTTCCAATTATTGTTCATTTCGTACAAAAATTTTGCACCGTCCTTTGTTATTTTTCATCCGTAAGCGCTCGTTTTACGGAAAAACTTCGTATCTTTGCACCAGAAACTAACTATAAATTGATGACGACCATGATCAGAAAGACTATCCTCTTGGCCGCGGCAGTCCTCGCAGGGCTGTCGGCACAGGCCCGTGACAGACAGAACTTCGACCGCGGCTGGCGCTTCCTGCTGGCCGACTCGGCGCAGATGGCAACGGCCGAGTATGACGACACCTGGTGGCGGCTGCTCGACGTGCCCCACGACTGGGCCCGCGAGGGCGACTTCTTCGTGGGCCACCCCAGCGGGGCCGGCGGCGGAGCACTCCCCGGCGGCATCGGATGGTACAGGAAGAGGTTTACAGTTTACGGTTTACAGTTTACAGATGATTACTCTGCTCCACAAGAAGGGCTTGCCAGGAAATCAACTGTAAACCGTAAACCGTCCGCTCGGCCCGAAGGGACGCTTTCCTCAGAAAGAACTGTAAACTATTATCTCGAATTCGACGGCGTGTATATGAACTCCACCGTCTACGTCAACGGCCAGAAGGTCGGCCATCGGCCCTACGGCTACAGCTCATTCGAGTACGACATCACGCCCTATCTGAAGCCGGGCGAGAACGTCGTCGCCGTCCGCGTGGACAACTCCGACCAGCCCAACTCGCGCTGGTACTCCGGCTGCGGCATCTACCGCCACGTGTGGCTCACGCGGACGGCCCCCGTGCACGTGGCCCACTGGGGCACAAAGGTAACGACTTCCCCTCCTGAGTCAGGAGGGGCCAGGGGTGGTCTGAACAAGGGTTCCTGGCGCGTTGACATCGAGGTCGCCCTCGAGGGCCAGGGCACCGTCGCCAACACCCTCATCGCCCCCGACGGCCGCGTCGTGGGACGCTCGAAGGGCCTCAAGTCGACAATCACCGTCAGCAACCCGAAGCTCTGGTCGTGCGAGACACCTTATATATATACCCTGCGCACGGAGGTATCCTCCGGCGGACGCATCGTGGACACCTATGAGACCACCACCGGCTTCCGCTCCTTCCGCTTCGACCCGGAGACGGGCTTCTGGCTCAACGGCCGCAACATGAAGCTCAACGGCGTCTGCGAGCACCACGACTTCGGATGCCTCGGCGCCGCCCTCAACGAAGACGCCCTCCACCGCAAGCTCACGAAGCTGAAGGCGATGGGCGTCAACAGCATACGCTCCTCCCACAATCCGCCCGCACCCGAGCTGCTGGCGATGTGCGACACGATGGGACTCATCGTCATGGACGAGTCGTTCGACATGTGGCGCCGCAAGAAGACGCAGAACGACTACGCCCGCTTCTTCGACGAGTGGCACGAGCGCGACCTCGCCGACCTCATCCTGCGCGACCGCAACCACCCCTCGATCCTCATGTGGTCGATCGGCAACGAGGTGCTCGAGCAGTGGTCGTCGGCAGAGGCCGACACGCTGACCCTCGAACAGGCCAACCTCATCCTCAACGCCGGCCACGACGCCTCGACGCTGGCCAAGGACGGCGAACTCTCGGTGCAGAGCCTGCTCACCCAGCACCTGGCGGACATCGTGAAGCGCTACGACACCTCGCGCCCCATCACCGCCGGCTGCAACGAGCCCGATCCCGGCAACCACCTCTTCAAGAGCGGGGCCATCGACATCATCGGATTCAACTATCACCACCAGTGGGTGAAGGACGTGCCCAAGAACTTCCCCGGCAAGCCCTTCATCATGTCGGAGAGCGTCAGCGCCCTGCAGACCCGCGGCTACTACATGATGCCCTCAGACTCCATCTACGTGGCACCCAAGGAGTGGTGGCTGCCCTATACCGACCCCACCTACATGTGCTCGGCCTACGACAACATGCACGCCTCCTGGAGCTCGACCCACGAGGAGACCTGGGACGTGGTGAAGCACACGCCCTACGTCGGCGGACAGTATATCTGGACGGGCTTCGACTACCTCGGAGAGCCCACGCCCTACGGGTTCCCCGCCCGCAGCTCCTACTTCGGCATCATCGACCTGGCAGGATTCCCCAAGGACTCCTACTATCTGTACCAGAGCGAGTGGACCTCGGAGCCGATGCTCCACCTCTTCCCCCACTGGAACTGGCTGCCGGGGCAGGAGATCGACCTCTGGGCCTACTACAACCAGGCCGACGAGGTGGAGCTGTTCCTCAACGGACAGTCGAAGGGCATCCGCCGCAAGGCCGACGCCCATCAGTACCATGTCATGTGGCGCGTCGCCTTCGAGCCGGGTGAGCTGAAGGCCGTCAGCCGCAAGGACGGCAGGACCGTCTGCGAGCAGGTCATCCGCACCGCAGGCGCCCCCGACCATATCCGGCTCTCCATAGACTATCAGGGCAAGCAGACCACCTTCATCACCGCCGAGGTGGTCGACAAGGACGGCAACTTGTGCCCCTGGGCAGAGGACCAGATCAGCTTCTTCGGCGACGGTGAGGGCGAGATCCTCGGCACCGACAACGGCTGCCAGACCTCGATGGAGCGCTTCACGTCGCCCAGCCGCAAGGCCTTCTTCGGCAAGTGTATGGTCGTGGTGAAAGGGAAGGGCCGCATCGAGGCCCGGTCGCCCATGCTCAAGCCCGGCGCGATTGAGTTCTGATTCCAGAATTTTCTGTCTAAAAGTGAACGACTTTGCAAAACTTTTCGTACCTTTGCACGCAGAACTTAAAACCAACGAACCGAATAAATTAATAATAAGCATGATGATGACTGGGATAATCAGAAGAGGCTGCTGGCTGGTGGGCGCGGTATTGCTGGCGACCGCCGCCGATGCGCAGATTCAGACGAACGCAGGCGTGCAGTACCTGCAGTGTATGCAAAAAGACATGTCGACAGACTTCAGCGACCTTTCGAACACTTACTTCCTTGCCGACTCGCTTTCGGCCTTTGATGCGGCCAAGGGCGAGGGCACGGTGCAGTGGAAGCGCTATCGCCTGAGTCCGCGCCAGGCTTTCAACCTGAACGGCTACTGGCCTGTAAGAATGCAGATGCTCGACTTCCCCGACGCGGCGTACGAGAACGATCCTGATCTGAAGATTAAGGTAGAGTTTATCACGCCGAGGACGGTGAGGGTCCGCATGCTGACCACGCCGATAGAGCCGGCAGACAAGGACCAGGACGATGTGATGCTGTGCGACGCGTTCAAGGCGAAGGCACCGTCTGCCCCCTGGCCCTGTTCTGCAAACGATGGCAGTGCCGTCGTCTACGCCTCCCCCTACGGCCGCATCGAGATCCAGAAATACCCCTTCCGTCTGGTGGTCAGGGATGCGAAAGGGAAAATCCTGACGCAGACGCGCCATATCATCGACAACGACTCCTCGCAGGTGAAACTGCTGCCCTTCTCGTTCATCAAGCGGGGCTCAGACAACTCACGCAGTGTGAATCCTGTCTTCTCGCTGGCTCCCGGCGAGCGCATCTATGGCTGCGGCGAGTCGTTCACCTCGCTGAACAAGGTGGGGCAGAAGGTACACCTCAGCGTCACCGACCCCCAGGGCCCTGAGACCGACGGACAGTACAAGCCCGTGCCCTTCTACTTCTCGAACCGCGGCTATGGCATCTTCATGCACACCTCGGCACCCGTGACCTGCGACTTCGGGGCATCGTACATCGGGGCCCAGCGGCTGTTCATGGGCGATGAGCAGATGGACTTCTTCGTATTCTTCGGCGAGCCCAAGGATATCCTCAACGAATATACCGACATCACGGGCAAGTCGCCCATGCTGCCCCTCTGGAGTTTCGGCACCTGGATGAGCCGCATCACCTACTTCTCGCAGCAGGAGGGACTGGAGATCGCCCGTCAGCTGAGAGCACATAGGATTCCCTCTGACGTTATTCACTTCGACACGGGCTGGTTCGGTGTCGACTGGCAGTGCGACTACCAGTTTGCGAAAGACCGTTTCGAGGATCCCGTGAAGATGCTGAAGCAACTCTCGAAAGACGGTTTCCACACCTGTCTGTGGCAGTTGCCCTACTTCACTCCGAAGAACCGCTTCTTCCCAGAGATCATCGAGAGGGGCCTGCACGTGACGAACGCCACGGGTGGCATGCCCTACGAGGATGCCGTGCTCGACTTCTCGAACCCCGAGACCGTCGGCTGGTATCAGGACAAAATCACAGGCCTGCTGAAGCAGGGCGTCTCGACCATCAAGTGCGACTTCGGCGAGGCTGCCCCCTACAACGGCTTCTACCACAGTGGCAAGGGCGGACTCTATGAGCATAACCTCTACCCCCTGCGCTACAACAAGGCACTGTGGGAGGCCGTCGAGCGACAGTATCCTGGCCAGGGCATCATCTGGGCCCGTTCTGCCTGGGCCGGCTCACAGCGCTACGCCCTGCACTGGGGTGGCGACGCGGCTACTAATAATATAGGTATGCTGGGCGACCTGCGTGGCGGACTGAGTTTCGGACTCTCTGGGTTCTCGTTCTGGAGTCACGATATGGGCGGTTTCGTGACCGCCTCGCCAGAGGATATCTACCGTCGCTGGCTGCCCTTCGGATTCCTCAGCAGTCATACCCGTGCCCACGGCGCACCGCCCACGGAGCCCTGGCTCATCTCGGAGTCGTTCACAGATGCCTTCCGCGACTGTGCGGAGATGAAATACCGTCTGATGCCGTATGTCTATGCCCAGGCAAAGGATTGCTCGGAGCGCGGACTGCCTATGGTGCGCGCCCTGCTGGTTGAGTTCCCGCAGGATCCGGGGGCCTGGCTCGTAGAAGACGAGTATATGTTTGGCTCGCAGATGCTGGTTGCTCCCCTGCTGGAGTCGGGCAACAGCCGCACGGTGTATCTGCCGAAGGGTAAGTGGATCGACTATCAGAGTGGGAAAGTGTATGAGAGCGGCTATCAGACCATCGAGGCAGGGCGTATCCCTGCCGTCATCCTCGTGCGCGACGGCTCGCTCATACCCCATGCCCCCCTGGCACAGCGTACAGACCAGATTGACTGGAGCGCCATCGAACTGAAGGCCTATAAGGCTGATGCCGCCACCTGCAAGGGCCTGCTCTTCAAGCCTGGTGATGTGAAGATTCAGGAGGTCGAGCAGTGAAGAGAATCAAGGGGATTGACAAACAGACATTATAATAATAGCTAAACTCTAACCAATTATGAAGAGGAACAAACCCTTACTCTTGTTGGCAGCACTGATATCGCTCGCCTCACAACCTGTGAAGGCCACGAAACTGCTTGGCCTGCGCGTGATCGACAAAAACTACCTGATGGTGCATTTCCGTGATGGAGAGGTGCGCTATCGCGACAGCGGGGAAGGCCCCAGTGCCTATCTGGGACACTCTTTCTCCGAGGGCGACGATACCCTGCTCGTCTTTGGTGAGCGCCTGAAGACGGCAGAGGCTCAGAAGGCCGCCCTCTGGCAGGTTACTTCTGCAGACGACAAGACCTTCGCCAGCCAACAGCCACTGAAGGTGTGGCGCAAGTCGAAGCCCATGAACACCGACCATACGCTCACCAGCGAGAACGACCACTGGTTGTTCCTCGAGTTGTCACAGGCCATGCGCCAGGGATGCACCTATACCGTCGCCATCCCGCAGGGTATTGGGGCAGACCAGTCGACGGCCAGCGTGTGCTTTGATATCTGGAATACCCAGTCTGAAGCTATCCACGTGAACATCATCGGCTACACGCCCGCAGAGCAGAGCCATGCGGCAGATCTCTACCAGTGGCTGGGCGATGGCGGCCAGCGCGACTACACCTCGTGGCAGGGGCGCAAGGTGTGGCTCTATAATGTGAATACGAAGAAGAAACAGAATGCAGGCACCGTAAAGTTCTGGAAGCACGCCGCTGATGCCAAACAGGAGGCAGGCGGAAAGAACCTCGTGGGTACTGACGTGTGGAACATCGACTTCCGCGGCACACAGCCTGGGCGCTACCGTCTGGTGGTGGAGGATGTGGGCTGCTCGATGGACTTTGACATCGCCAGCGACGTCTACTACCAGCCTTTCCGCTACTCCGTGCGCGGCTATTACTATATGCGCCTGGGCGAGCCCAAGGATCCAGAGCATGTATGGCCCATACCCCGCCAGCCGCAGTTTATCCCCGAGACCGACCCGAAGGGCCTGACCGTCTACAAGACCGACTTCCACCCCTTTATGCAGGAGTGGCGCGACCTGCACACCGACGTGTGGGACGAGCCCCACTTCAAGCCCGTGATGGCCTCGCGCTTCTGGCAGCACCGCCTGCCGGGCAACCCCGTGAACACCGAGGTGCGCGGAGGACACTCCGACGCCTTCGACTGGGACCGCCACCTGGCCCATGTGAGCAATATCTACGACATGCTGCTGCCCTATATCCTCAGCGGCGGACGGCTCTCTGACGACAATCTCGGCATCCGCGAGAGCGGCAACGGCATCCCCGACATCATCGACGAGGCCCGCAACGAGGTGGACTTCTTCCTCTCCATCCGCGACGGCGAGGGATACTCGCAGGGTGTCACCAACCCCAGCGCCGACTGGAGCGTGATGTATCAGGCGGGCTGCACCACGATGGCCGCCTGGGCCAATGCCGCCAACTGCGCCATCACCGCCGAGGCCTTCCGTTTGCACCATAACGACTCGCTGCAGCAGTACTACACCACTGAGGCCATCAAGGCCTTCCGTTTTGCCTCGAAGCAGGAGTGGACGCAGCTCGACGACCTGCAGGACATCGGATCGATGCAGATGCGCGGGCGCGACTTCCGTCAGCTGGCTGCTGCCTTCCTCTACAACCTTACGGGTGATGCCGAGTGGGAAGATATCTTTGCTCAGGAGAGCATGATCAAGGATGCGCAGTCGCCCGTCTTCAGCAAGGGGCGTCATGGGTTCTTTGGCGTGGGAGTGATGCATGAGGAGAGTAAGAACCTCGTGCCATTTAATCAGACCTGGGCAGCAGCTGCCTACCTCACCTGTCCGCAGCCTCGTCACTATGCAGAACTCTACCAGAACCTCAAAGCCAGCATCAACGCCCAGGCTGAGGCTTATAATATCGCGAACATGTCCCAGCGCCCCTCGCGTCGCAGTGCCAACGACAGCCGCTGGCAGGTGTCGCAGAACCTGCAACTCGTCATGCTGGCCCATTATATCGCAGACAAGAACCGTAAAAAGCAGCTCGAGCACGTGATGTTCACTGAGGCCAGTTGGGCCCTGGGTCGTAATCCCGGAAACATCGTGGAGATGACGGGACTGGGCGAACGCCATATCATTGACTGCTACACTACGGGACGTAACGACGGTGCCCCTGAGAGTCATCCGGGACAGACGCCCTTCAACGGCACCGAGACCTGGTCGCCAGGACACAATGGGGGCGATGCGCGAGTCATCCTGAAATACTGCTATCCTGCCTGGACGGTAGAGAATGGCAACGTGACCACCACCTGGCCGCGACAGGAGTCGTACTTCAACCAGCGTTACTTCTGGGTCAACGGTGAGTTCACACCCCGTGAGACCATGCGAGGGAAGATGGCCCTGCTGGGTTATCTCTATGCTATCCGATAAAGCAATCAGGGCTCGCAAATGCGGGCCCTGATTACTTAATAGCGGATGTGTCGTTTAGAAGTGAATGTTCACATCGATTCCTGCGTGGATGGGATTGCCTCGCTGTGCGAAGTAGCGCGCCCCACCAGCAGCACTGCTCTGTACGGCGAAGGTGTTGTAGGCTGTGTCAGTGAGGTTTCGTCCCCAGAGCGATACGAGTACGGGTCCGAAGTCGTAGTCAGCATGAGCACCTAAGAGGGCGTAGAACTTCTGCGCGAAGGTGTTGGCCTCGTCCCACCAGGTCTTTCCCTGACCACTGAGGTTGGCGCCGACAGTCAGTTTGCCGATGTGCCAGTCGACCATCGCACTCATTGTGTGCTGGGGCACGAAGGGCACGTAGTTGTCGTCGTAGCGCAAGGGCGTGTTAAATACATCATCTATCGTCTGCGTATTGGCCACATAGTCGTCGAACTTGGCACTGGTGTAGGCGTATGTGACACCCCAGTCGAGGTGGTTGTCGATGGCTCGTCCGCGCAGCGTAGCCTCCAGTCCGAAGGAGTGGCTCTTACCCGCATTGACCATCATGCGGCCGTAGTTCGAGCGGGGGATCATCTGCGAGAGCTGCTGGTTGCGGATCTGCATGTAGTAGAGGGCGAGGTCGAAGTGTACCTGGTGGTCGAAGAGGTTCAGGTGGGTACCGAGTTCGAAGTTCCATGACTCTTCGGGCTTATAGGCAATGGTTTCCTCGATATTATCGTAGTCTTGTGTGGTGTGTTCAACATCATAGTCACCGCGCATGGCATCCTGCTGGTGTTTGTTTAGATCCGTCTGAAGAATGTCTGAGAACATCTGAATGTTATAGCCTCCAGCGCGGTAGCCTTTTGACACGATGGCATAGACATTACCCAACTGCTCGTCGACGGTGTAGGTGATACCAATCTTTGGCAGCAGCTGTGTGTGCGACTTCGAGCGACTGTCGACGACGTGCGACGTGAGGTGGTAGGTAGCCTGTCGCTCTGCTGTGCCGCCCGTCATGTTCATATAGGCAAGAGCGTCGTAGTCAATCTTCATCCAGTCGTAGTTCAGACGCAGGCCGAGGGTGAGCTTCAGACGGTCTGTCAACAGGATGTTCGATTCATGGAACAGGCCGAGATTCATCTGTGGGGTACGGAATGACTCTGGCACGGCCATCTCCGCCGACATTGTGATGCCTGCTGCCTCAACGGCAGCCTGCGCTGCCCTCTCCGCTGCGGCGGGAGCCAGTTCAGCGGCCTTTTGTGCGGCCATGGCCTCAGGCATACCCTGGGCCACCATCTCTGCCGCCATCTGTCCTGTCATCTGTTCGAGCATCCGTCCGTACATGGCCTGTTGCATGGCTCTCTTCATGGCATTGGTGATAGCCATGCCGATGGGGCCCGTGATGGCGTCGCCGAACCAGACAGGGGCATCGGTGCGCAACCACTGATAAGAGCCGAAGATACCTGACGTATGCTGCCAGCGGCTCTTGTCATGAGAGCGGAGCACGAACTCCTGCGTGAGCGCGTTCTGCTTCTGACGCTGCTGGAGGCGCAGGTAGTC
>OCTW011248106.1_pt1 | contig 35998 bp, 34 predicted proteins | sample 1539671 | NCBI WGS metagenome assembly OCTW01 (sample SAMN02144230, study PRJEB22623) | gut metagenome | biome: sheep rumen | host: Ovis aries | place: New Zealand
AAGCAGTTCACTATGACATAATTAAAAAATAATTTAAACATTTTTTTATGACATTTTTAAAAGTTATTGACACTATTTTTTTAATATTTTTTATTTATATATAAATAAGCAAAAATTAATTGTAAAGTTTTTCTTAATCTATTGCAAAAATTGTTCTTTTATGATAAAATTCTAAATGTTATATATGAATATGCTTAAAGGGAGGTGCTTAAAAATGCCAAATATTAAATCAGCAATAAAAAGAGTTAATGTTATTGAAAAGAAAACATTACAAAATAATATGATTAAATCATCTTATAAAACTGCAGTTAAAAAATTTGAACAAGCTGTTGAATCAGGAAATAAAGAAGAAGCAGAAAAATTATTTTCAACTGCTACAAAAAAAATTGATCAAGCTTGCACAAAAGGTGTTATTGTTAAAAACACAGCTGCAAGAAAAAAATCTAATATGGCTAAAAAATTAAATGCTATGAAATAATAAAATAGAAAATTGTGCACAGTTTTTTATTTTTTAGAAACATAAATTTTATTTATGTTTCTTTTTTTTCACATTTTATATAAATTTCAATATTATATAATAAGAAATTTTTTATTTTATAGAAAGGCATTAACTTTTTTATGGTTAATATTGGTTTTTAATATGATAGTACATACAAATATTCCTTATAATTCACAAGTTTTAAAGGAAGATATTAATTCTTTAAAAAATAAATATTCATTTATTAAGGTATCAACTATTGGCTATAGTTTTTTAGGCAAGCCGCTTTATTGTTTAACATTAGGCAGTGGTAAAAAAGAAGTTTTGTATTTTGGCTCAATTCATGCAAATGAATGGATTGTGTCTCCTGTTCTCATGAAATTTATTGAAGATTTAAGTGAAGCATTTTCAAAGAATGGCAAAATTTATGGCTATAATGCAAAAGAAATTTTAGAACAAGCAACAATATATATTGTTCCCATGTTAAATCCTGATGGCGTAGATTTAGTTACAAATTTTATAAATCAAAATTCCAATCCATATAAGTATGCAAGAATTATTTCTAGGCAATATCCCAATATTCCTTTTCCTGCTGGTTGGAAAGCAAATTTAAATGGTGTGGATTTAAACTTGCAGTTTCCTGCTGGTTGGCTTAGAGCAAGGCAAATAAAATATAATCAAGGCTTTGTTTCTTCCGCTCCCAGAGATTTTGTTGGATATGGTCCTTTAACAGAAGTTGAAGCACTTGCAATTTATAATTTTACTCTTTCTCATAACTTTTATTTAACAATTTCATATCATACTCAAGGCAGAGAAATTTATTGGAACTTTCAGAATATTAATCCTCCTCGTGGTTATGAAATTGGACAGCAATTTGCAAATGCAAGTGGATATTCTCTTGCTCAAGTTCCATATAATTCTAGTTTTGCAGGTTACAAAGATTGGTTTATTCAAAAATATAATAGACCCCGGTTATACTATTGAGGCAGGACTTGGCAACAATCCGCTTCATATCTCTCAGTTTAATGAAATCTATAATGATAATATTGGAATTTTAACTTTAGGTGCAGTGCTTTAAAAAAGCTCTGCTTTTTTATTCTTTTATTTGTTCTTTCTACTATTAAATATTTTTTAGTCAACTGATTTTTATTTAATAGAAAAGATACTACAATTTTCCACAAATTACCTTTGATTTTTGCGTCTATTTTATGTTAATATATATTTAAAGTTTATTTATTATTTGTGGAGGTTTTTGTATGAATATAATTAAAAAATTAAGAGACAAAATAATGAATTTAGATAAAAAATTTAAAGAAATTATGAAATTTGGTCTTAAGTTTTCTTTTGCTATATGTATAATTGCAGTATCAATTTTATTTATATATGAAATTTTTTATTCTATTCCAAATTTGTTTTATATAGGAATTTCATTATTACATACTAGCTTAATGTTTGGCTGTGCATTTTTTATGTTTGGAATTGGATTTGATGCTATAAAAAATGAAATTGTTTAGAATAAAAGAGGTATGATTAAAAAGCTTTATAATTTTATGTTACTTTTTTCATACCTCGTAAATATTTTATTTATTTAATTCTTCTAAGAAAATTTTATTAAGCATTTGTGGGTTTGCTTTTCCTTTTGTCTGTTTCATTGCTTGTCCTACTAAAAATCCTAATGCTCTATCTTTTCCTGCTTTGAAATCTACAATTGATTGTGGATTTGCTTCTAATATGTGCATTACTACTTGCTTTATTTCTCCTTCATCAGATATTTGCATCCAACCTTTTTCCTTTACAATTATCTCAGGATCTTTTGGATTTTCAAATAATTCTTCTAGAACTTTTTTGCCTATTGCACTGCTTATTGTTCCTTTTGAAATAAGTTCAATCATTTTAGCAAGTTGCTGTGCTGTAAATGGTATTTTATCTGCTTCCTCTTCTTTTTCATTTAAAATTCTAGAAACATCTGATAAAAGCCAGTTTGCAACAGCCTTTGGATCTTTGCATATTTTTTCTGTTTCTTCAAATAAATCTGATAAATATTTTGAAGCAGTAAGAAGTCTGGCATCTTTTTCAGATAATTTGAATTCACTTTTATATCTTGCCTTTCTGCTTTCAGGTAGTTCTGGTAAATTATTTTTAATATTTTCTATGTATTCGTTTGATAGTTTAATTGCAACTAAATCTGGCTCTGGAAAGTATCTATAGTCTTGTTCATTTTCCTTATCCCTCATTGCAAATGTTCTTCCAGATACATCATCCCATCTCATTGTTTCCTGCGTTACTGGAATATTGTTTTCATTGCAATTTATTTGATCTTCTATTTCAAAGTCTATTGCCCTTTGAATTGATTTAAATGAGTTCATATTTTTCATCTCATGACGTTCGCCATAAGGCGTATTTGGTTTATGAACAGAAACATTTACATCTGCTCTTAAAGAACCTTCTTCCATTTTACAGTCAGATACTTCAATATATTGAAGTATAGATTTTAATTTCTTTAAATATCTATCTGCTTCTGAGCTTGAACAAATATCTGGTTGAGAAACTATTTCTATTAGAGGAACTCCTGCTCTATTTAAATCCACAAGGCTTCCTTCTCCAAATTCATTATGATTTAATTTTCCTGCATCTTCTTCTATGTGAATTCTTAATATTCTAACTTTTTTTAAATTTCCGTTGTCATCTTCTATTTCTATGTATCCATTATTACAAAGTGGTTTATCAAATTGAGATATTTGATAAGATTTTGGTAAATCTGGATAAAAGTAATTCTTTCTATCGTTTTTACTATTTTGTGAAATTGAGCAATTTGTTGCAAGTCCTGCTTTTACTGCATATTCTACTACTTTTTCATTTAATGTTGGAAGTGCTCCCGGCATTGCCATGCAAACTGGACAAACTTGCGTATTTGGTTCTGCTCCAAATGTTGTTTTGCATGAACAGAATATTTTTGTTTTTGTTGAAAGTTCTGCATGGACTTCCAAACCTATAACTGGCTCGTAATCTTCTCTTGGCATTTTCTTCCTCCTATTTCTTGAATTCTGGTTTGTAATTTTCTCTAAATTTAATTGCTTGTTCAAAATTATATGCTGCATTTAATATTTTTTCTTCTCCAAATTTTGATCCTATTAGTTGCATTCCTATTGGCATTCCTTTGCTATTTACTCCGCAAGGAATTGATATTCCTGGAAGTCCAGCTATATTTACAGAAACTGTACATATATCTGCTAAATACATTTCAAGTGGATTATTTGATCTTGTTCCTATTTCAAATGCAACTGTTGGAGATGTTGGTGTAAGCAAAATATCGTATTTTTTAAATGCTTCATCAAATTCTTTTTTTACAAGTGTACGAACTTCTAGAGCTTTTTTGTAATATGCATCATAATATCCTGATGAAAGTACATAAGTTCCAAGAATAATCCTCCTTTTTACTTCGTCTCCAAAACCCTCACTTCTTGAATTTCTAAATAGTTCGTTTAAGTTTGAGTAATCCTTTGCTCTATATCCATAACGAATTCCATCAAATCTTCCTAAGTTTGAACTTGCTTCTGCACATGCAATAATGTAATATGTAGCAAGTGCATAGTTTGCAATGTCTAATGAAAATTCTTCTACTTGTGCTCCAAGTTCTTTATATCTTTCTATTGCGCTTTCAAGGCTTTGTTTTACTTCTGAGTTTATTCCTTCTCCAAAATATTCCTTTGGTATACCAATTTTTAAGCCTTTTATGCTATTTTTTAGATTCTTAGTATAATCTATTTTTTCTCTATTTTCAGATGTTGAATCTTTTTCATCATGACCTGTTATAATATTAAGTAAAATTGCAGAATCTTCTACATCTTTTGTAATTGTTCCTATTTGGTCTAATGATGATGCAAATGCTACAAGTCCATAACGAGATACAAGTCCATAAGTTGGTTTTAGACCTACAACACCACAAAAAGCTGCTGGCTGACGGATTGATCCTCCTGTATCTGACCCTAATGCCCATGGTACTTCTTCAGCTGCAACTGCTGCTGCACTTCCTCCTGAAGAACCTCCTGGCACACTATTTAAATTCCATGGATTTTTTGTTATTTTAAATGCAGAATATTCTGTAGAAGCTCCCATTGCAAATTCATCCATGTTTAATTTTCCAAGATTTATTAAATTCTCATTATTTAATTTTTCTACAACTGTTGCATTATAAGGAGATACAAAATTTTCTAACATTTTTGAACTGCATGTTGTTTTTATTCCTTTTGTACAAATATTATCTTTTATTCCTATTGGAATTCCTGCAAGTTCATTTGTTATTTCGCCATTTGAAACTTTTTCTTCTATTTGTTTTGCACTTTCCATTGCTTCTTTACAAAGAGGTGTTACAAATGCTTGTACATCTTTTTCTTTTTTGTTTATGTTATCAATATAGCACTGCATAATTTGGCTAATTGTTAATTCTTTGTTTTTTAATTTTTCTTTTAGTTCATGAACAGTTAAATTTGTTACATCCATTAAGTTAGTTTCTCCTTTCATTTTATTGAATTACTTTTGGTACTTTGAACATATTATTCTGTAATTCTGGTGCATTACTTAAAAGACTTTGTATATCTTCGAATTTTTTTACTTCATCTTTTCTAAAAACATTGCAATTTTCATTTACACTTGTAGATTGCTCTAATCCTTCTATAGGTGCATTGTTTATTGTGTTTGCAAAATTTAGAATATCTTGTAAATTCTCTATATATTTATCAACTTCTTCTTCTTTTAAATTTAAGTTTGCTAAATTTGCAATATGTTTTATTTCTTCTCTCGAAACTTCCACTTTATTCATCTCCTAATTAAATTATGTGTATATTATATCTTCTTTTTTAGCCTAGGTCAATATAAACAAAAAAATTATTGTCCGCAAAAGTGTAGTAATTTCTTCGTCTTTCTTTATTTTTTCGCCTAAAAATTTATAGCAACTTTTATCTTTTTGTATTGCAATTAATGCTATTTCCTTATCATTTTTCAGTCTATTACTTGCATATTTTATTATAATCGGCTTGTTTTCAACTGCAAGTTTAACTATTTCTTTGTTATCTCTCATTGGTGTAGTAGAATAATACAATATTTGTCCTGTTATTTTTAATCCACTCATTAAAAGTTCTTTGTCATCAAGTAATTTTCCCTTTGCATAGCAATATGTCCAACCTAATCTACTCACAGATTCATACACAATTTCTCTATCTTCTTTTAGCCTGTCTGATGCGAATTCTAGTGCCTCTGGATTATTTTTTACAGCATCTAAAACAATTTCTCTATCATCATGAAATATAGCATCTGCAAATTCAAGTAATTTGCCATTTCTATTTACTTCTTTTAAAACATAATCTCTATCTGTTGAATTTTTTCTCATATTTATTACTTCAGCTGGTTCTGGCATTTTTACAATACTTCCCTCCTATATCAAATGTTTTAAAAAAGCAACATTTTGTAATGTTAATGAAGCTTTTCCAAAATTTCCTTTGCTAATTGTTCGTTTATTCCTTTTACTTGTGTAAGTTCTTGAATATTTGAATTTTTTATTTTCTCTACACTTCCAAATTTCTGTAGTAACAATTTCTTTTTATTTGGTCCAATTCCATCTATTTCGTCAAGTTCAGAATATGTTACTTCTTTATCTCTTAATTTCTTGTGATAACCAATTGCAGTATCATGGACAGTATCTTGGAAAAGGGTTACAAGTTTCATCAGTTCATCTGAAATTTTTATTTCTTTTCTTTCTTCATTTATTAAGGCTCTTGTTTGATGTTTGTCATTTTTTACCATTCCATATACAGCAATTTGTCTTACTTTTTCCACATATTGCGGATAATCTGTGGAAATTTCAGCTATTACATCATTTATAGCTTCTTTTGCAGCACGAATTTGAGTTATTCCTCCATCTACAAAAATGGCATCTGGTAAAACTCCAAATACTCCTTTTTCATTGTCTTTAACTGAATGTCTTATTCTTCTTTCAATTACTTCTTTCATACATGCTGGATCATCTTGTCCTGTCACAGTTTTTATTTTGAATCTTCTTGAAAGATTCTTTTTTATAACTCCATCTTGCATTACACACATTCCAGCTACCACATTTGTTCCAGATAAATTTGAAATATCATATGTTTCAATTTTTCGTGGAAGTTTACCCATTTTTAGTATTTCTTTTAGTTCTGATAAAACATTGTATTTTTCTTTATTTTTGTTGTCTAGTGTAATTTTTGCATTGTTTTCCGCCATTTCTACTAGGCGCAATTTTTCCCCTTTTTGTGGAGTCTTTATTTCAACTTTCCTTTTTGCAGTGTTACTTAGCCATTCTTCTAATAAGTTTTTATCTTCAATTTCAGTTTGAAGCATTATTTTGTTTGGCAATATTTTTCTTTCAATATAATATTGTTTTACAAATTCAGATAATATGTCTTGATCTGTTTCATCTTCCATATTTTCTAAAAAGTAATGCTCTCTTCCTATCATTTTACTTTTTCGTATGAAAAATATCTCCACACATACTTCAATGTCATTTCTTGCAATTCCTATAACGTCTATATCATTTTCATTTATATTTGAAACTTTTTGTTTTTGCGAAATTCTATCTATTGCAATAATTTTATCTCTTATGTATGCTGCTTTTTCAAAATCCATTTTTTTTGAAGCTTCTTGCATTTCACTCTGAAGTTGTTTTACAATTTTTTCTGTTTTTCCTTCTAATAGTAAAACTATTTCATCTATTTGTTTTCTATATTCTTCTTTTGAAACATAACCCATGCAAGGTGCTAAGCATTTTTTTATGTGATAATTTAAACATGGTCTATCTTTATATTTGAAATTTCTACATTGTCTAATTTTAAATTTTTCTTTTATAAAATCGATCATTTCATTTGCAGCACCACTTGATGCATAAGGTCCAAAATATTTTGCTCCATCATTTAATACTCTTCTTGTTAAATAAATATTTGGATAATCGTCTTGCATATTTATTTTTATGTATGGATATGTTTTGTCGTCTTTTAGAAGGACATTGAATTTAGGTCGATTTTTCTTTATTAAATTGCACTCTAAAATAAGGGCTTCTTGTTCATTATCTACCACTATGTATTCAAAGTGGTCTATTAAAGAAACCATGTTTTGTATTCTTTTTGTTTTTTTATTTTTTCTAAAATATTGAGTTACTCTTCTTTTTAGGGAAATTGCTTTTCCAACATATATTATTTTGTCATCTTTGTCATGCATAATGTATACACCTGGTTTTGAAGGCAATTTCTTAAGTTCTTCTTCTATATCAAACATTATTTTCACCTTTTTTATTATAGCATTTGTGTCAAGAAAAAGCTATTTTTATTATAAAACATTTAAAAAAACGAGATATATCTGTGAATATATCTCGTAAAATTTCATGTCATCAAATGAATTTTTGGCTAATAATAGAATCAATTTTATTTTCACTCATTAAATTACCAAAAGTGATATATCTACTATTTTTACACTTCTTTTCCATAGTAGCTGTCTAGTAAAATTTGCTTAAGCTCAGTTACTAATGGCAAGCGAGGATTTGCTGTTGTGCATTGATCTTCAAATGCTCTATCTGCAAGAATGCTGACTTTAGAAAGCCATTCTTGCTCATTTATACCTTGTTCTTTAAATGAGCTTGGAATATTTAAGTCTTTATTTAACTTTTGAATTTCTCTTATTAGAGAATTTACTCCTTCTTCATTTGTATAAGCTGGGAAATTCATCCTTCTTGATATATCTGCATATTTTTTATCTGCAATAAAATATTCATATTTAGGGAATGATACAAATTTTGTTGGTTTTGAGCTATTATATCTTATTACATAAGGAAGTAAAATTGCATTTATTCTTCCATGTGCTAGATGAAATTCGGCACCTATTTTATGTGCTAGGGAGTGATTTATTCCCAAAAATGCATTTGTAAATGCCATACCTGCTATTGTACTTGCATTATGCATTTTTTCTCTTGCTTCTCTATTGTCTCCATTGTTGTATGCTTCCCTTAAATATTTGAATACTAATTCTGCTGCTTTTTCTGCTAATCCATCTGTATAATCTGATGCCATATTTGAGACATATGCCTCTAATGCATGTGTTAAAACATCCATTCCTGTATCTGCTGTAATTGTCTTTGGAAGGCTCATTACAAGGTCTGGATCTACTATTGCAACATTTGGCGTAAGCTCGTAATCAGCAAGTGGATATTTTTTATTTTGGTGTTTATCTGTAAGTACAGCAAACGAAGTTACCTCTGAACCTGTGCCTGATGTTGTTGGTATTGCAACTAGTTTTGCCTTTTGTCCAAGTGTTGGAAATTTATAGGTACGTTTTCTAATATCCATAAATTTAAGTTTCATGCCCTCTGGGTCTGCATCTGCATGCTCGTAAAATAGCCACATTCCTTTGGCTGCGTCTATTGCACTTCCTCCACCTAAAGCAATTATAACATCTGGTTTAAATTCATTCATTAAGTCTAATCCTTTGTAAATTGTATCAAAAGAAGGGTCTGATTCTACTTCTGAAAATACTTCTGAATGAACATAGTCATGTCTTTTTCTTAAATGGTAAAGTATTTTATCAACATATCCTAATTTCTCCATTGAAGGGTCTGTAACTATGAAGGCTCGTGTTATATTTGGCATTTTCTCTAAATATGCTATTGAACCTGCTTCAAAATATATTTTATTTGGAACCTTAAACCATTGCATATTAACTCTCCTTTTGGCAACTCTTTTTATATTTATTAAATTTACAGAGCTTACATTCGCTGTTGTTGAATTTCCTCCAAATGTGCCACATCCAAGTGTTAATGATGGCATATTTGTATTATAAATATCACCAATAGCTCCATGTGTTGATGGAGAATTTACTATTATTCTTCCTGCTTTTATTGTATTTGCAAACTTTTGAATTATATCTTTGTTTTCTGAATGTATTACTGCTGAGTGTCCTAACCCTCCAAATTCTATTAGTTTCTCTGCTAATTCTATTCCTTCATTTGCATTCTCTACTATATAATATGCAAGTACGGGGCTTAATTTTTCTTTTGAAAATGGATATTCTATTCCAACTCCATTTTCATGTAATACCAAAACTTTTGTATCTTGTGGAACTTCTATCCCTGCACCTCTTGCAATTACATAAGGGCTTTTTCCTACTATGTCTGCATTTAAGGCGCAACCATTTTGTTCAATGAACATACTGTTTCTAAGTTTTTTTGTTTCTTCATCACTTAAAAAGTAACAGCCTGCTTCTTTCATTAATTTTTCAAATTCGTCGTGAATTTCTCTATCTACAATAACTGATTGTTCAGATGCACAAATCATGCCATTATCAAATGCTTTTGATAATACTAAATCATTTACAGACGTTCTTAACTTTGCACTTTTTTCTATATAGCATGGAACATTTCCTGGTCCAACTCCAAGTGCTGGTTTTCCGCAAGAATATGCAGATTTTACCATTCCTTTTCCACCTGTTGCAAGTATTAGGTCAACTCCTGGATGATTCATAAGTGTTGTTGTTGCAAGTATTGATGGTTCTTCAATCCATAATATACAGTTTTCTGGTGCTCCTGCTGCAACTGCTGCATCTCTTAATATTCTTGCTGCTGCAGAACTACTTTTTTGTGCAGATGGATGAAAGCCAAATATAATTACATTTCTTGTTTTTGCTGCAATTATCGATTTGAACATAGTTGTGGAAGTTGGATTTGTAACTGGTGTAATTCCTGCTATTATTCCAACTGGTTCCGCAATTTCTTCGTATCCTTCTTCTTCGTTTTCGTTTATTACCCCAACTGTTTTATCATATTTTATGCTGTGGTAAATATATTCTGTTGCAAATAGATTTTTTGTTATTTTGTCCTCATATATACCTCTTCCTGTTTCTTCTACTGCAAGTTTTGCAAGTTCCATATGGTGTTCCAAACCTGCCATAGACATTGCTTTTATTATCTTATTTACTTGCTCTTGGTCAAGCTTCATATATTCTTTTGAAGCCATTTTAGCTTTTTCTACAAGTTCATTTACCATTTGCTCTACATGAGCCTTTTGTTCTTCCGTATATTCAGCCATTTTATTATCTCCTTCTCTATTGTAATCATGTTCTTAATATTTATATTGGGTTTACTTGGAATAGAATTTTAAAATAATTAAAACTTTCAAGATCATTATTTTCTAGGCATGTTATGTAATCTTCTAATTGTTTCTGTGATTTTACAGCTGCAATTATTGTTGGATTCAAATCCCTTCTAAACATTAAGCTAAGAGCATATTTAAGAGAATCTAAAGAAGATTTCATTTCTTTGTCCCTACTTAATGAATAAGCCTCTCTAAATCTTGCTAGATTTGGATGTTTATTGTATATTGAAATATCAGCAACAAACTCTTTTCTTATTACATCTCTCGCATTTTTATATTCTTCTGGATAGTTCTTTAAGAATTCATTTATTTCTTTTTTTGTATAAGGAAGATAAACCCTTTTTTGTTTCTCTGAAATCATTAAAACAAGATTGTCCTTTATTTCTTCGTCTTCTTCATTTAATGCGTATTTTGGGTTAAAATTAATTTCTTCTTTTTCATTTTTTCCAAAACTTTGGATTGTATTTGGTAATTCAAAAAAATTATTTATAACAATTCTGTGCTTCTCATTTTCATTTTCGAATATTTTTTGTTTTTCTTTAATATTTATTATTTTTTTCTTGATAACATTTACAATTTCCTCTATATTAGCATCATTGTAAGATGGTTTCCTCATAATTAGTTCTAAAGCATCTTTTTCTATGTCATTGTAACTTTCTACAAGTTCATTCAAATTTTTTATATATTTGTCAATACATTCAAGTGTACTTTCTGCATTATCAAGATATCTTTCTGTTTTTTTTGTATATATATTTTTATTGTTTTCGTTTTTTGTATCAATATCGTTAATAGTTGCAAAGATTTTTTTCCTTTTTAGTTCTAAAATTTCTATTTGTGATTTTAATTCTTCTTTTTGCTTGTTACTCTTTTGTAAGAATTCAAAATCATCTTTTGAAAATAAATTAAATAATATGTCAGATTTATATAAAATATCATTTACCATTTAATTCGCCTTCTTTCGTATAAACTCATTTATATTATAACATAGGATATATATATTTGATATTACATTTTGTTGATTTTATTGTTACAAAAAAAATACAAATGTCGCTTTTTGTTACAATAATGTGACAAAAATATATATAAAATGTAATTGTTTTTTCTTGTTTGGTAGCTTATAATTTAAATTATATAATAAAAGGAGGTTTAAAAAATGAAAAATTTAAGAAAAGGAACAGGTAAGAAATATCTTATTGCTGTATTAGTTGTATTTATTTTGGCTTTAGCTATTGGTTATGCTGCATTTTCTGACACATTAAAAATTACTGGTACTGCTAATGCAAATGGTACATTTGATTTGCAGTTTCAAAATGTTACAGTTGATAGTGTTGTTGGTGCTAATGTAGCAGGTACAACAGCTAAAATTTCAGATGATAAAAATACTTTAACTGTTGCCGTTAAAGATTTAGCTTACCCTGGAGCTGGAGCTCAATTTACTGTTGAAATTGCTAATGTTGGAACAGTACCTGCTAAAGTTAATAGCGTTACACCTACAAATATAACAGGTTCAGATAACATTAAAATTAAAGGTCTTGATGTAATAACAGCTGATCATCCAGTTATTGATCCTGAAGGCATTTGTACTTTAACATTTACTGTAGTATGGGATCCTGATGCAACAGGTAACTTAACAGATGAAGAAAAAACAGGAATTTCATTTAATTTGGAAATAAATTATACTCAAGCTACTGAAAATGTATTTAATGGCGAAGCAAGTCACGCAGATGCTTAATGCTTAAGAAAGGAGTACTCAGTTTTGCTCCTTTCTTAATGTTTTATTTTAATTGAGGGAAAATATGCAAAAATCTAAATTTATTACAATTACTTTCATAATTTTAATATTTATATACATATTAACATCTCAGTTCTTTTTAACCAGATTTGGTAGTGTTTATACTTTTATAATTAATCCTCTATATTTTATTATATTTTCTTTAATTTTAAAATTTACTATCATATCTCCCTATAAAACAGATAAATATAAAAGAGATATAATTCAATACACATTGCTAACTGTATTGATTTTTGCAATAGTATATCTACTTTTAGGCTTGTTTACTGGTTTTGGTACAAACCCATATTCTTCAACAATAAGAGGTCTCTTTTTTAATTTATATTCAACTGGAATAGTTGTTTTTTGTAGGGAATATATAAGGTATAAATTAATTAATAATGTTTATGATAAAGATAAAAACCTCATTTTTGTATTGATTGTGATTGTTTTTAGTATAATTAATTTTAGTATAAAAGATTTATTTAGTATAAGTAATTTTTATTTTTTATTTAAGCTAATTTTATATTCGCTTGTGCCAAATGTAATCAAAAATATTTTATACACATATTTTGCCAAATATGTTGATTATATTCCAGCTTTTTTATATGAAATAGTTTTTTATATTATTTTATGGATTTCACCTGTATTGCCAAATTCTCCATGGATTTTGGAAAGTGTGTTAAATATTGTATTTCCATTTATTCTTTTTCTTTATTGCAGATATTATATACAGAAAAAGAATAGATTTCATTTAAGCAATATGGTAGACCAAGTTAATCCAACCGGATTACTACCATTCGGTGTATTCATTATACTTGCAATTTGGTTTGCTCTTGGAGTTTTCCCTATAAAACCAGTTGGTATAGCAAGTGCAAGTATGTATCCATATCTTAAAATAGGAGATTTAACATTAATAAAAAAATGTAATGCAAATGATATTGAAACTGGTGACATTATACAATATAAAATGAATGATTATTCAGTAATACACAGAGTTATAAATATAGATCAACATGATGGAGAATTCATTTTTACAACAAAAGGTGATAATAATAAATCAGAAGATAAACTACCTGTTAGAGAAGACCAACTTTTAGGCAAGGTGATATTTAAAATACCTTATGTAGCATTACCTACTATTTGGATTCACAATTTAAATTCAAATGTTCAGGTTGAGGTTGAAACAGGAATGTAGGAGTATTTATGAGTAGAAGTAAAAAAAAGGTAAAGATTAATAAAGCTTTAAGCAAAATAAAGCTAAAGAATTCCACAAGATTTTCTTTGGTTGTTCTTTCTTGTGCTTTTTTTGCTTTTTTTTCTGTAAACTTTTTTCGCTCATTTTCTGTAAATTCATCTACAAAGAAAGAAGATATTTATGTATATAAAAATATCTATAATTCTGATTATACTGTTAATATAATTGGAAATTCTTTTGTTTCAGAATCTTCCCTACCTTCTGGTCAGACATATGTTTCTGATTTAGTAAAATCAATTGATATGAATATCAATTATAAATATGATGGTTCTATTAGTTCAAAAATTGATTATGATTATAAAATTGATGCAATAATTACTGCAAAATATACAAGTAATGGGAAAGACTATAATGTATGGAATAAAAATTATAATCTTGTAACAAAAGATGATCAACATTCTGATAATGGTATAAATATCAATGAAAATATTTCCATTGATTATCAAAAATATAATCAGGAAGTTAAAAATTTTAAACAATCATTTGGAATGACAATTGATGCTTTATTGTATGTAAAATTAACTGTTAATACAAGTACTACTATCAATAATGAAGAGGTCAAAAATCAATATACCTCTAACTTTTCCGTAACAATTGGAGATAAAATTGCAGTTGTTGATGGTAAAAATTCAGATATAAAAACTGATTCAATAAAACATGAAAGTACAGTTGACAATACAAAAGTAGATATTTTTAAATTAGTAATTAGTGCTATTGCAATGATATTATCATTTTATATAATTTATTTTGTAAGGTTTAAAACTAAGAAATTAAACACAATTAGAAATGAATATAAATATGAGCTAAATAGAATTTTAAAATCTTGCCAAGATAGAATTGTTATTGTCCGAAATAATGATATTTCTAATACTGATACAATTATTGAAGTTAATGATTTCGGAGAGCTTATTAAATTATCTGAAGAATTATTTAAGCCAATTTTATGTTGGATGTCTAATGATATAAATGATGAACAAGCTTGGTTTTATGTTATAAGCAATAAAGTAACATATAGATTTATATTAAAATAAGAGGTTTTGATGTTTAAGCAAAAATATAAAATTAAAAAAAAGAAAAAAATAGTAAGTCCATATAAAATATTTTTTATATTTGTAATTATTTTAATATTTACAACTTATGCTTATGCATTATTTTCTGATAATTTAATTTTAAATATAAAAGCAAACATTCTTGCTAGTGGCATTAAAAATGGTAAAAGTACTTATTATTGGAAACTTGTAAACAGTTGGGGTGGTTCTTCTGCAAATTCGACTATGTATCAATTGCAATTTTTAGTAGACTACAAAGATGATGATGCTTCTACCTGGGAAATCAATATGGATATTCCTGATGGTTTGGTTATTAAAAATTGCAAATGTTGGCAAGCATCCTCTATGACATTGTCTGGAAATACTTTAACACTGATTGCAAATAGTTGGAATGGAAGTATTTCAACTGGCTCTTCATTTGACTTAACATTGCAACTAGAATTTCAAGGAAAACCAGGCATTTCAAATGCCAAAAAACCTCAAGAAGTTTTTTCAAATTTTATATTTAATAGATTAAAGCTAAAATATTATGACCCTAATAATCCAAATATAACAGATGATGATTCTACAAACACAATCAAAAGCAATACAACAGGTGGCAATACTACAACAGGGGGCAATACTACAACAGGTGAAGATGTTACTGATCCATCTGAAGTTGAGACAGGAAAAAGTACCTACAATTGGTCACAAACATCATCTTGGGGTCAAAATCCCGTAGTTTATGCTTCAACCTTGAATATTGTGAATAATGATTCCAATTATTATGATCACTTTGAAATCAGTTTTGATGTACCTGATGGTTTTTTAGTGGAAGCCTCAGGAAATTGCAATGTTTGGCAGGCAGATACTGTTACAAAATCTGGAAATACAATTACAATAAAATCTAAATCAGGTACAGTTTGGTGGTCTGGTGGACAAACTTTAACTTTGTATTTGCAATTAAGGTTTGAAGAATCAGTTGACTTCAGTATTTCAAATCTTGTAGTAAATGGGAAAAAAGCAATCGAACAATAAGAAAATAAATATTTTTCTCTTTATTTTCTTATTGTTTTGTAGTATAATGGTTTCGTTAAATTCTCTTATTAGAGAATTATATTATGTATTTTAGAAAGGATATGAGAATAATGGCTTACAATTTTACTGAAATTGAAAAAAAATGGCAAAATAAATGGTATAGTGAAGGTACTTTTTACGCTTCAGATGACCATTCAAAGGAGAAATGGTATGGACTGGTTGAATTCCCATATCCTTCAGGTCAAGGACTCCATGTTGGGCATCCTCGTTCATACACAGCACTTGATATTGTTGCCAGAAAAAGAAGAATGCAAGGATATAATGTTTTGTACCCTATAGGATTTGATGCATTTGGTCTTCCAGCAGAAAATTATGCAATAAAAAATCATGTCCATCCTAAGATAACAACCGAAAAAAATGTTGCTCATTTTACAGAGCAGTTAAAATCTTTAGGATTTTCGTTTGACTGGTCTAGAGTTGTTAACACTACAGACCCAGAATATTATAAATGGACTCAATGGATTTTTATTCAACTATATAAACATGGATTAGCTTACAAAACCACAATGCCTATAAACTTCTGTACAGGTTGCAAGGTTGGTCTTGCAAATGAAGAGGTTGTTAATGGTGTTTGTGAAAGATGCGGTTCTCCTGTAATTCAAAAAGAGAAAAGTCAATGGATGCTTAAAATTACAGAATATGCACAACGTTTAATAGATGACCTTGATGATGTAGATTATCTTGAAAAAATTAAGATTCAACAAAAAAATTGGATTGGTAGAAGTGAAGGTGCAGAAGTTAAGTTTAAAATTGTTGGAACAAATGAGGTTCTAACTGTTTATACGACAAGGCCAGATACTCTATTTGGTGCAACTTACATGGTTGTTGCTCCAGAACATCACATTGTTGAAACTTTAAAAGATAAAATTACAAATTTGGATGAAATTAAGAATTATCAAAAGCAAGCAAGTTTAAAATCTGATTTTGAAAGGTCTGAGCTTAATAAGGATAAAACAGGTGTTGAAATAAAAGGTATAAAAGCTATAAATCCTTTAACTAATAAGGAAATTCCTATTTGGATTTCAGACTATGTTTTAATTACTTATGGAACAGGGGCTATTATGGCCGTTCCTGCACATGATGACAGAGATTGGGATTTTGCTAGAAAATTTAATCTTCCTATAATTCAAGTTGTAGAATCAAATTCTAAAGATATCATTTGTAATTTAGAAGAAGCACCTTTTACAGATGTTTCAACTGGAAGAATGGTTAATTCAGGATTTTTAACTGGTTTAAGCGTTGAAGATGCTAAAAAGAAAGTTATTGAATATTTAGAAGAACATAAAATTGGAACAAAAAAAGTTAATTATAAACTACGTGACTGGGTATTTTCTCGTCAACGTTATTGGGGAGAACCAATTCCAATGGTTTATTGTGAAGACTGTGGGTGGGTTCCAATTCCAGAAGAAGAGCTTCCTCTTACATTACCTGATATAAGCGATTATGAACCTGGTGAAAATGGTGAATCTCCTCTTGCAAAACACACAGAGTGGATAAATACTACATGCCCACATTGTGGAAAACCTGCAAAAAGAGAAACAGATACTATGCCTCAGTGGGCTGGTTCGTCTTGGTATTTCTTAAGATATATGGATCCACATAATAATAAAGAACTTGCTTCTAAAGAAGCTCTTGAATATTGGAGTCCTGTTGATTGGTACAATGGTGGAATGGAACATACTACATTACATTTACTTTACTCAAGATTTTGGCATAAATTCTTATATGATATTGGTGTTGTTCCTACAAAAGAGCCATACCAAAAACGTACTTCACATGGTATGATTTTAGGTTCCAATGGAGAAAAAATGTCTAAATCTAAAGGAAATGTTATTAACCCTGATGATATTGTTAGAGATTTTGGTGCAGACACATTTAGGGTTTATGAAATGTTTATGGGACCATTTGATCAAACAGCACCATGGTCTATGGAAAGTATTCGTGGTTGTGGTAAATTCTTAGAAAGAGTTTGGAATATGCAAGATTTTGTAGTAGATGGTGATACCTACTCTCCTACTTTTGAAAAAATGATGAATAAAGCTATTAAGAAGGTTTCTCAAGATATTGAAGATATGAAATTCAATACTTCTGTAGCAACATTTATGACTATGGTAAATGAATTTTACAAAGATAAAAAAATTAATAAAGCTGAATTTAGAACATTTTTACAATTGTTAAATCCATTTGCACCACATATGACAGAGGAAATAAATGAAAGACTTGGATTTAAAGCTACTTTAGACTATTCTAAATGGCCTACTTATGACGAATCTAAAACAATTGATGATCAAGTTGAACTTCCTGTTCAATTTAATGGAAAATTAAAAACTACTGTTAAGGTTCCAATGAATGCAGATGGGCAAACAGTAAAAGAAGTAGTTCACAATAATTCTACAGTTTGTGAATTACTTGATGAAAAAAATATTGTTAAAGAAATATATGTTAAAAATAGAATTTATAATATTGTTGTAAAGTAGATGAATAATTTAAATTTTATACAAAGAAAATCTATATAACCCTAATCAAGTTATATAGATTTTTTCTTAATATACAAAACTGGTCGGAAAACAATTGAACTTTGGCAAGCAAAATTTCATTACTCCTCTATTATTTTTTCAATTGAGTCTTCTCTCATTTGTCTTATTAGTTTGCAACTACTATTTAATTTATCTTGTTCTTCTTGGTCTAGCTCTAAGTCTAATAATTCTCTTACACCATTTTCGTTTATAATAGCTGGAACACCAATAAATATATCATCTTGGCCATATTGTCCATTTTCCAAATATGTTGAAACTGTAAGTATTGAGTTTTCATCATCTAATACTGCTCTTACTAGACGGTTTAATGACATACCAATTCCATAGTATGTTGCCTTTTTCTTCTCTATTATTTCATAAGCAGCATTTACAACATTTTTATGAATTTTGTCTAGATCTTCCATTGGATAACCATTATCATGCATAATATCACATATCCTTTTACATCCAACATAACAATGTTTCCATGGAACAAATGAGGAATCTCCATGTTCTCCCATTATATATGCATGTACATTTTTTGAGGATATTTTTAAATAATCTCCTATCATATACCTTAATCTTGCTGTATCTAATACTGTTCCAGACCCTATTACTTTGTTTTTTGGAAGTCCTGATACTTTGTATACAACATATGCCATTAAATCAACTGGATTACTTGCAACTATAATTATTCCATTAAATCCACTTGCCATTATATTTTGTGTTATTGATTTTATTATTTTTGTATTAACTTGTGCAAGCTCTAGTCTTGTTTGTCCTGGTTTTTGTGCTACCCCTGCTGTTATTACTACTATTTCCGCATCTTTACATTCATCATAATCTCCAGCCCTTATTACCATTTTTTGTGGCGCAAAAGGCAAGCCATGAGATAAATCCATTTCTTCTCCTATTGTTTTTTCTTTGTCTATGTCTACTAAAATAAGCTCCTCTATTCCTCCCCTATTTAGCATAGAATATGCCATACTCATTCCTACAAATCCTGTACCTACAAGTACTATTTTCCCTTTTTTCATAATAATTCCTCCTTCAAGCTTTTTTCGTTAGTATTATACCACTATTTTAAACAAAAATTACAATTATTATTAAAAGTTTAAAAATTAATTACAGGTTTTTTTACAGTTAAAAATTGTTACATTATATAAATTTAGTTCTAATTTATAGCGAAAGTTGTCTATTTTAGGCACTTCTATTTTGTTGTAACTGAATTGTAACATAAACTTAACACATCTGTTATTCACACGAAGTTGTCTTTGCTTTATAATGGTTATATAAAAATAAACGAAGGAGAAAATGTACTATTATGAGCATAGAAGATGAACTAAAAAAAGATGGAATAATTGTTAAAGAACCACTAGATGCATTGTCTAGAACTTTGATTTCGAAATATGTCGCAGAGAAATTTGTGTCTTTTTTCCCATTTTCTAGATTTCATTATCATGATTTATTTACAAGAATATGTCGTTTAGATATGTATTTTGCAGATATACCAGAAGGAATATCTGAAGCAAATTATTTTTATAAAAATTCTACTATATATTTTAAGAGTGGATTACCAGTAGATGAAATGAAAAAACTTTGTGTCCATGAGTTTTTGCACCATTTTCAAGAAATAAAAGATCAAAGGAATAACTTATATAGACTTGGTTTATGTGATTTTACCGGTGTTAAAGTGCATGGAATGGCATTAAATGAAGCTGCTGTTCAACTTATTTCTTCTAAAATATTAAAAGTTAAAGAGGAAACAGTTAAATATTATGACATTGAATTTCCAACTATAACTCCAACATATTATCCTTTATTATGTAATTTAATAAATCAAATGGCTTATGTTGTTGGTGATGTTGTTTTATATGATAGTACAATGTATAGTAATGATAGATTTAAAACAGCTTTTATAAACTTAACATCTGAAAGCACTTTTAATAGTGTTGAAAGAAACTTTGATAAAATTCTAGATACAGAGGAAAAAATTATTATTGCAACTTCAAAAATACAAAATAATAATTTAAGTGATAATGAAATTGCCAGAATTTCATCTAAAATTGGATTCTACAAAAAGGTTGTTCAAAATACATTTATAGAAACACAAAATAAAATATTTACATCTCATTTTAATAAGAGATTAAATAATTTATATTCTACACAAGATATTGAAGACTTTAGAAAAAAATTATATGGTTATAAAAATTTAATTGGGGTAACAGAAAATTATACATATTTTAATGATTATTATATAAATATGATGGTTAAGCTAGATGAAGTTTATGAAAGGATTACTGGAGAAACCTCTCTTCTTCCATATAGGAGAAGTATATGGCAAATTATTACTAGCAAAATTGCAAGCCTTCTTGGTATTAGAGAAAAAGAAACAGAAAATGCAAAAATTATTTAATTTAATGAATTTTAAAAAAATATCCCTACATATTAGACAAAAGTGTTTAATATGTAGGATTCGTTTTTATAGTGTAAAATTTTTTAGCCTCCTCTTATATAAAAGATATGTGTTTATTTCTAAATGACATTTGTAATTGCTTCTGCTGCTTCTCTTCCTGTTTTTGCTGCCCATGCAACTGTTTGCTTTGCACCTATCATGTCTCCACCTGCAAATATTTTTTTATTTGAAGTTTGATAATTTCCATTTACTTTTATATATCCATTTTTGTTTAACTCTAAATTTAGTTTATTTATAATATTAGTATCTGGCTTTGAACCTATTGCCATAACAACATAGTCTATGTCTATATAATAATTGCTATTTTCTATGTTTACAGGTACAAGTCTTGTTTCTCCTTCTTTGTAAGCAAGCTCTGTTTTTATACATTCTATTTTCTCTACTTGTGAATTTCCCATTATTTTAGTAATATTATTTTGTAATAGAAATTCTATTCCTTCATTTTTTGCAGCTGCAATTTCTTTTAATTCAGCTGGCATTTGTTCTTCTGCTCTTCTATAAATTATATAAACTTTTTTGGCTTTCATTTTGTTTATTGTTCTTGCACAATCTAAAGCAACATTACCACCACCAATTATAGCCACTGTTTTTCCTTCATAATTTGGATGATTATTCTTTTCGAGTAATAAGTTGCCTCCATAAACTCCTGTAAGGTCTTCACCTTCTATATTCATTTTGCTTGGAACATTTGCTCCTATTCCTAAAAATACTGCATCATATCCTTTTTCAAGCTCTTCTAATTTTAAATTTTTCCCTAGTTCTTTATTATATTCTACTTTTACACCTAAATTTAAAATTTGTTCAATTGTTCTCTGTAATACACTTTTCTCTAATCTAAAACTTGGTATTCCATGTGCTAAAATTCCACCAAGTTCATTATACTTTTCAAATATTGTTACATTTGCACTTTTTTTAGCAAGGAAAAATGCACAGTTTAAGCTAGCAGGTCCGCTTCCAACAATCGCAATATTTTTGTCTTTTAATTCATGTGTTTTTTGAATTTTTTTATCTAAATTTTGTTTAAATGCTTCGTCAAATATATAGCTTTCTATTTTACCTATTTGAACTGGTTCGCCTTTTATTCCCCTTATACAACTTCCCTCGCACTGCTTTAAATGAGGGCAAATTCTTCCACATATTCCTCCTAGTGCAGATGTTTTTATAATTGTATTATATGCTTCTTCTATATTGCCTTTTTTTGCAAATTTTATAAATGTCGGTATGTCATTATTGAGCGGGCATCCTTTATTTGAACATGGTTTATTTTTACAATTTAAACAGTATTCAGTTAATTTTTGAATTTCTTGATTCATTTTAAATTTCACTCCCTAAATCAGAAACTTTAAAATATAATTTTTCCACTTTATTTTTGATACATAAAATAGTATAGCAATGCCACAGTCTCACTTGTTGTAATAAATTCATTGTTATCAAGCATTCTTTTTGCATCTTCTAATGGTATTTTTACTACTTCAATGTCTTCTGTTTCGTCTAGATGTCTTTGTGTTTTTTCAAAGTCTTTTGCTAAAAATATCGATGTTTTTTCATTTGAATATCCAACTGTAGAATACAATGATACCATTTTTTTAATATAGTGTGCCTTGTATCCTGTTTCTTCTTCAAGTTCTCTTAATGCCGCTTCTTCAGGATTTTCTCCTTTTTCGATCATTCCTGCTGGAAATGCTAGAATTGTTTTTCCTATTGGTGTACGTGGTTCCCTTACCATTATAAGTTCATTATCTTCTGTAAGTGGCATTATAATTGCTCCATCTCCTGCTAGAACGTGTTCTCTATATAATTTTTTCCCTTCTCTTTTGTTAAAGTAATGAAGCTCTTCTACGGTAATTCTTTTTCCTTTGTATACTACTTTTTCATCTAATAATTCATAATCTATATCACTATAATTTTTTTCCATTTATCTTCTTCCTTCTTTGCCATTTTATTTTTTAGTTTTCATTTACTTCAAATTTGCTTACTTGTTTTAAATCTTCCCAAAATTCTATTTTTTTGTTTTCATCTCTAAGCAAGGCAGCTGGGTGCCATGTTGGCATATAATAAATTCCTTTATGCTCTATCCATTTGCCTCTTGCAGATGTTATTGAATATTCTTTACCTAAAATATTTTTTAGTGCTGTGCTTCCAAGTAAAACTATTACTTTTGGTCTTACAAGCATTACTTGATTTCTCAAATAATTTAGGCACGCTTCTGCCTCCTCTTGATCTGGGACTCTATTTTGTGGCGGCCTACATTTTACAATATTTGCAATGTATAAGTCTTCTCTATTTATTCCAAGTCCTTTTAGAGCTTTATCCATAAGTTGTCCAGCTTTTCCTACAAAAGGAATTCCTTGAATATCTTCGTCTGCTCCCGGTCCTTCTCCAATAAACATTATTTTTGCATTTTTATTTCCAGTTCCAAATACAATGTTTTTTCTAGTGTTACATAGCTTACATTTATTGCAATTTTCTATACTTTTTTCTAGTACTTCCCAAGTGTCAAACATTTTTACTCCTTCTTTCAAGTTATAAAAGAAATTTATATGTATTTCTTTTCTTATAGAATTATTCTCTAACCATTAAGCTTCTCTTTTCCAATAAAATAAATACTGCTGTGCTATACCTGCCAAATTTCCAAATTTTTCATTTGCAATTTTAAATATTTCTTCTTTCCTTACCTTTTTCTCTTCCGGATTATGAATATATAAATCATTCATTACTCTTCTAACCCATACATCTATTGGGAATGCTTCCCATCTTTTTAATGATGAAAATAATAGTATGCAATCTGCAACTTTTGGTCCAACTCCTGGGAGCATTAGAAGTAAATTTCTTACTGTTTCAAAGTTTTTTTCGTTTTCTAATTTACTTAAGTCTAATTCTTTACTTTTTATTATCCTTGTTGTTTCATATACTCTTTCATCTCTAAAGCCAAGTCCTAGGTTTCTCAGGTCTTGAATACTTGCTCTTGATAGCTCCTCTACAGTTGGAAATGTATAATAAGCATTTCCTTCAAATATTATTTCTTTTCCATACTTTTTTGAAATTCTTTCTATAATTCCCTTTATTCTTGGAATATTATTATTTGCAGATATTATAAATGAAATTATTGTTTCCCATAAATCTTGATTTAGAATTCGTATTCCTCTTCCATATTCAATGCTTTGCTTCATATTGTTATCTATTTTAGAAAGCTCTTCTTTTATTTTATCATAGTCTCTATTTAAGTCAAAGTAATATGTAACAATTTTGGGCAAATTATCTTCTCCATTACTTTTAAAAGAGATTTTGCTTCCATCTTTACTTACTTCTATTACATTGTTTTTTACAACTCCTATGTAGCTTCCATCTTGCTGCTTATTCCACCTGAAGCATTGTCCACATTCAAATATGTCTTTTAACTCAAATGTTTTGCAATTTATTTCATATGTCTGATTATTCAATTTTTTCTTCCTTCCTTGTAAAAAAATAATTTGGCTTAAGTCAAATTTTGTTTTTTCCGACTACTCTAACTCATTTTCTCTTATTTTATTAAGAATATCTTCTTTTTTATCATTTTGAATATATCTATAATTACTGTTACCATATTCTTTAAAATTACATATATTTTTATATTGGCAATAGTCACATGGCTTTTGCCCATTTTTCTTTTGATAATATGGACTTATTTCTATTTTACCTTTAAGCATTTCTTCTGATATTTCTTTTATAATTTTGTTTGTATAATTTCTCAAATCTTGAAATTGCTCTTTTGTAACCGTATTTGATTTTGACTCACTTATATTTCCTTCTTTATCTAAATATACTGGTATAACACTTGATGCTCCATTTTCTAATGTTTTGTCCATCATCTTAATAACATTTACATCTGCTAAAATTAGTCCATTCATCTTGAACTTTTTCTTCATTTCTTCTTCAATTTGTTCTTTATCTATTTTTTTATCTGTTTTTAGAATAGGGTCTATTAAGTTATAATATAAAACTCCTGCAGGAAGTACATCTTCTATTTTGCATGCTGCATCTAGATATGTTAGAAGCTGAATTTGAACGCCTGCTACTACTTGATTTAAGTCTATATTTTTTACAGATGACTTGTAGTCTATTATTCTTATATATTTTCCATCATTTGTTTTTGCAATGTCTATTCTATCAATTTTTCCTGTAATTTCAACCTTTTTTCCATTATCTAAATTGATCTCTATTGGCTTATATGCTTTACCTTTTTTGAACTCTAATTCTGTTGCAAACACATCAAAGTCACTATTTTTTAGTTCTTCTATTAAATATTTCATTGATTGAGTAATTACTCTTTTTAGTTTATTTGTAAGAACCCTAAATTTTTCGCTACTAGAAAAAATATAATATTTTGATAGTCCTAGTTTTTCGTTTATAATTTCTTCTATCATATTTTGCATTTGTGCTTCTTCCATTTGTTTAATAGATATTTCTCTTTGTCTTGATAGGCTAAAAAATTCATCTATTACCTCATGCATAAATGTTCCTGTGTCTATTGATTTTATTTGATATTCTTCCTGATCTTTAATTTTTAATCCATATTTTAAATAATAAGAAAATGGACATGATTTATATTGTTCTAGTTTTGAAATACTGGTTATCAATGTGTTCCCATATAGCTTGTCAATGTTTTCTTTTGTTATTGTTTCTGGAATATTGTTATTAGTTAATGCCTTTTTTGCTCCTTCAAGTTTTAAGTTCCATTCTGGTTTTTGTTTAAAATATGCTTCTACTACATCCCATGTTTCATTTTCATTTTTTTCTCTTATATTTTCTATTAGTCCTTCAAATGCATCGTTTTCATTTAGTAGAGAAATTTCTTCCTTATTTATTTCACTTTTTTCTTTTAATTTTGGAAACATTTTCTTTATTTTTGTTATATAACTAGACGGTCTTAAGGCTCCACCATCTAAGTTACTTGAAGGATATGAAAAATATATTTTTTCCTCTGCCGTTGTTAGTGCTTTATATATGTTTAGATTATCTTCATATAAATTTTCTAATGTTCCTTTTGCAAGCTCAACTCCATTTTCCTTTAGCAAACTTCTGTCATTGTCATTTAAGAATCCTTCTTCTTTCATTATTTGAGGGAATACTCCATCATTCATTCCTATTACAAATGTGACTTTTACTTTATGAGATCTTGTTCTATCTAAATCTCCAACCATAACTTCATCTTGTGTTTGAGGAATTCTTCCAAATGGAGTTTGAGAAAGTCCTACTTTAAATAGTTCTCTATATTTTTCAAATGTAATGTTATCATCTTTAAATAAATTATTCATTTCATCTATTACATTTATTATAATATTCCACACTGTTTCCTGTTCTTTTGCAAGTTCAGATTTATTTTGTTCTTCAAATCCCTTTTGTTTTTCTTCTACTTTTTCCTTAATACAATTATTTGTTAAAAACTCATATAGTGCTTCATTCATTTGCCCAACTTTTTTTGTTCCATTTAAGTTTTGTTTTAATGTAAGTAATGGCATTACAACTTTTTCTTGAACTATTTTCATTCTTTCTAGATTTTCTTTTTGACTTTCATCTTGCTCTCCAAAGTTCCATTCTTTATACCATTTTGATCCTTTAATTCCCCATTTTCGTGTGTAATTTTCAAATTTATATATATCTTCTTTTGATACATCTATAAATCCCGACTTTGCATAATCTATCACAGATTCATAAGACCAGTTTTTTGAATACACTTCTAATATTGATAATATATATTTTGAAAGTTCATTTTGACTTAATTCTTTTTTCTCATCAAGAAAAACTGGTATATTATAATTCTGAAAAATAGCCTTGCATAAGCTTCCATAGTTTTCTATTTGTTTTGTCATAACAACTATATCTTTATATCTATAGTTTTTTGTTTTTACTAATGAATAGATTTGTTTTGCAACATATTCTATTTCAGAATATGGATTTTTAGCTAAATAAATGTTGATATTATCTACATTTTCTTCATATTTAGACATGTTAATTTCTTGCAGACTTTTTTCTAAATATTTTAATTCAGGCGTTTTAAATCTTTCTGTTTCATTTAAGAAAACCGTTTTATCACATTCTATATCATTTTTTCTTGCAATATAAAGTAATTTCTCTGCTGTTTGTTTGTTTGAGTAAAATATATCGTTTTCCATTTGAGTTTGCATATCCAGATTATCTGTTGTAATTGTTATTGTTACTTGTTTTGCAATTTTTAAAAGTTCTTCTATTATTTTATATTCTTGTTTTGTAAATCCAGTAAATTCATCAATATAAATAATTTTATTTTTAAACATATCTGTTTTGCTAAGTTGCTGAACTAAAATATCTAATTTTTCATTTTCATCTATGTATTTATCTTTTATTATGCTTTGTTCTTTATCATAAATATTTATAATGTCTTTTAATTTTTCTTGTAAATATCTATTTTTTAATTTTTCTGTTGTTTGTTTAAGCATTTCAAGAGAAACAGAATGTTTTTTTAGCTCTGTTAATTGTGTTAAAACAAGTTCAATATTTTTGCTAGATTTTCCTAAAAATGTAAGATTTTTCTTTTCTTTTTCAAGAATATCGTAAATAACCATTGCTTTGCCAGCTTTGCTTAGTTGCTGTTTATTTGTATTTTCAACTTCTTGCATTACCCTGTAACTCATTCTGGCAAATGTTACTACTTCTGCTTTAATACTACTGCCAACTTCCAATTTTTCAAGTAGTTTTTGTTCTGCTGTAAAAGAAAATTGTTCTGGTGTAATTATATAAATTTTTTCACTTGCTTTTATATTATCTTTAATTTCTTGAAAGCAAAAATCACTTTTACCTGTTCCTGCTCTGCCACAAATTAACCTCAAACTCATTTTTCTGCTCCTTAATTTTTTGTGCATTTTCATTTTTACATTTTTGATTTTACACCTTTTTTATATAAAATTCAACAGAATTTACTTTGTTATTCTCTTTTGAAACCTTTGCCCCATGCCTCTCTTGCATTTGAAATTATTATAAAAGAATTTCTATCTATATTAGTTGCAATTTGTTTTATTTTTGATATTTCACTTCGTGATGCAACACACATAAGCATCATTCTATCTGCATTTGTGTACATTCCTCTTGCATAAATTGCAGTACTACCTCTGTCAATCTTTTTATCAATTTCTCTTGAAATTTCATCATACTTTTTTGAAACAATAAAAATTATTTTTGTGAAGTTTACACCTTCAAATACAATATCTATCATTTTTCCCATTAAATAAATTGCAATTGCTGAATATAGCCCTATTTCAATATTTTTCAAAAATATAACGTTCATTCCAACAATAATTATATCTATTGCAGTTATTAGTGTACTTGTATAATAATGTGGTTTATATGAGCGTACAATATAAACCATTAGGTCTGTTCCTCCAGTTGAAGCTGTTGCTTTTAAAGTTATTGCACTTCCTATTCCTACTAAAATTCCGCCATAAACACTTGCAAGAAGTTTGTCTTGAGTCAGTGGCATAAATTCATCTAAGAAATCTATAAACAAAGATAGTAAGGTTGTGCCTATTATTGATTTTGACAAAAATATTTTTCCTATTCTTATATAACCTAAAATAAATAGTGGAATGTTTAAAATAAAAATTGTTGCTCCCATTGGCAGTTTTAAAAGATAATAAAAAATTGTTGCTATTCCTGAAAATCCTCCTGTTGAGAGTTCATTTGGAAGTAAAAATAAGGCTGTTCCACTTGCCATAATGAAACAACCTATTGCTAATAATAGCATTTCATAAAAATATTGTTTTACCTTAAGTATTTTTTTCTCTTTACCATAATCCATAGAAAAATCACCTTTTATATTATTATGATTTTTCTATATTAAATTTATTCAACAAATAGACTCATTATTTATAGTTAAAATTCACAGCTTTAAATTCAAAAATAAATGAAAACTTTTTGAAATTTTAGTTTTATTTTCTCATTTCATCTAGCAAATCATCATACGTCTTTTCTATTTCAAGTTCAAACTTTCCTTTTTTTATATTTAAATCTGGCTTTACTACAATTTCTACATCATAATTTTCTTTAAGTTTCTCTGCATTTTCTTTTTTATGACCTATTATATTGTTTATATCTTCTGGATTAGCTTTTATTTCTACGACTTTAACTTTTGTATTAAATTCTTTTATTTTGCTCACTATTGCATCATACCACATAGCTCCTTCTACAAGTTGTCTAAATGCTGGATGATATGGTCCTGCAACAACTTGGCTATTTTCATCTTTTGGATCTGTTATTTCATCTGTATTTTGAAGTCCAATTCTAATTATATTTATTTTATGTTTATTAAACAAAGTTGCAACATCTTTGCTTCTTTCTACTGCTTGAACAACAGATAGTGGCTCATATTCTCCTTTGTTATATTCTTCCTCAAGTTCGGTTTGCTTTATTACAAGAACTGGGTATATTCTAACAATTTTAGGTTTTAGTTTTATTAAGTCTTTTGCAGTATTTATTTCATCTAATGCTGTACTTTCTGGAAGTCCTATCATCATTTGATGTCCAAGTGTGAAACCATAAAACCTTATTAGATTTGATGCTTTTTTTACATCTTCAAATGTGTGATTTCTCTTTGCTCTTGCAAGAACATAATTGTTTGTAGACTGTACTCCAAGTTCAATTGTCTTTACATGGCATTTCTTTAGTCTTTTTAAAATTTCTTTATTTATATAATCTGGTCTTGTTGAAATACGAATACTATCTACTTTTCCGTCTCTTATATATTTTTGAACAGCTTCAAGTAGTTCATTTTGTTTTTCAACCTCAATTCCAGTAAAGCTTCCCCCAAAAAATGCAACTTCAACTTTATTTTTTTTGTCTTTAAAAACTTTTATATATTTTTCAATTGTTTCTTCCACATCTCTTGCTGTTACCTGTTTTTGTGTTCCAGTAATTTTAGTTTGATTGCAAAATACACAAGCATAAGGGCAGCCTAAATGTGGCACAAATATTGGAATTATATACTCTTTTTTCATCGATTCTTGTCCTCCTTCTTATTGCTGTTTTTAATTTTCTAATTTTTCAATTGCTTTTTGAGCAGCCTGCATTTCTGCTGCCTTTTTCGTTCTTCCTTCTCCTGCTGCCAGAAAATTTCCGTTACATTTTACCTCTGCTGTAAAGCTTTTGTCATGATCAGGTCCTGTTTCTTTTATTATTATGTATTCAATATTAACGCTACCTTGCCTTTGTAACATTTCCTGTAGTACTGTTTTGTAGTCTTTTTCTCCAACATGTTTTGTAGCAAGTTCTATTGCTTCTTTTAAATTTTCTATAATAAATTTTTCAGATTGTCCTATTCCACTATCAAAAAACATTGCTGCTATTATCGCTTCTACTGTATCTGCCATAATTGCTTTTTTTGTTTTGTCTGTGGTGCTTGATGTTTCGCTTTTGCCTAGTAGTAAGAAATCACTAAAATTATGCTTTTGTGCAACTTTATATAAACTGTCTTCACAAACGACTGTAGCTCTAACTTTAGTCATTTCTCCTTCTTTTAATTTAGGATAATTATTGTAAATATATTTACTAGATAAAAACTCTAAAATGCTGTCTCCTAAAAACTCAAGTTTTTCATAGCTTTCAACATGTTTTTCATTTGCATAAGATGTGTGTGTTAATGCAGTTTGTAGTAAATTTTTGTTTTTAAAAGCATAACCTATACTTTGCTCAAGTTCTTCTAATTTTTTCAATGTTTCTCCTCCTTCATTTTGGTAACCATATTATATAACATTATGAAAAAAAAATAAAGGCTTTACTAAGCCTTTTATTTTTTATTCAACATGGTCTTTTATGTAGTCAACTACATCTCCCACTGTAACTATCTTTTCTGCATCAGCATCTGGAATTTCTGTATTAAATTCTTCCTCTAGTGCCATTATTAGTTCTACAATATCTAATGAATCTGCTCCTAGGTCATCTATAAAAGATGCTTCCATAGTAACTGCTGTGTCTTGGACACCTAATTGTTCTACAATTATTCCCTTTATTTTTTCAAATATTTCTTCTTGTGTCATTTAAAATTACACCCCCTCTCAATTGCTGTCTATTTTCTTAACAATAATACAACTTATTATAATTGTCAAGTATTATTTTTCAAATTCTTCTATCATTTTTTCAACAGCCTTATTTTTAACGAATTGCTCAGCTTGCTTTATTGTATATTCAAACAATTTTTCATCACTACTTCCGTGTGCTTTTACAACAGGTTTCTTTACTCCTAAAAATAATGCTCCTCCATATTCTTTGTAATCCATAGATTTTGATAAAGCCTTTATTGATGGCATTGCAGTTACAGCTCCAATCATTGTAAAAATGTTTTTCTTTATGCTTTCTGTTAAATTTCTTTTTACTAGTTTTCCAATACCTTCTGTTGTTTTTAAAAATACATTTCCAGTATAACCATCTGATATCAAGACATCCAATTTCCCCGAAAAAGCATCTCTTCCTTCAACATTGCCAACAAAATTAATATTAAGCTCTTTTGATTTTTCTTTAAGTAATTTATAGCTTTCTCTTACTAACTCATTTCCTTTTGTTTCCTCTGTTCCAATATTTAGAAGTCCAACTGTTGGATGTTCTATACCAAAAGTATTTCTGTTATAAATTGTAGCCATTTGAGCAAATTGAAGTAGATTTATTGGTTTACAGTTTGTGTTTGCTCCACAGTCCATAAGCATAAGTCTGCCTTTATATGCAGGCAATATTCCTGCTATTGCTGGTCTATCTATTCCTTTTATTCTTCCAACAATAAGTGTTGCTCCTGTTAAAAGTGCACCTGAATTTCCTGCAGAAATAAACACATCTCCTTCTCCATTTTTTAGCATATTAAAGCCAACTACCATTGAAGAGTCTTTTTTTTGTTTGATTGCTTGTGTAGGAATATCACACATTTCTATTTGTTCTGTTGTATGATGTATTGTTAGTTTTGGCGATATTTCTGATATTTCATTTTTTCCATAAAATTCTTTTATTTTTGAATTAATTGTGTCTTTATTGCCTATTAAGCATACTTCTGCTTCTATTTGATTTATTGCTTTTATAGCTCCCTTTATATTTGCATCTGGAGCATTGTCTCCGCCCATTGCATCTAATAGTATTTTCATTTTTTGACCTTTCCTTATTTTCATATATATTATTATTTTTCTATTTTATAACTTATATTTTTCAAAGTCAATCAAACACATATAATTTTATTATTTATTTATAAATTTTTCAATACATTTGACCTTTAGGTCTAAAAAAGTTAGCAATATAGCACTGTAAATGTATATAATACACACCTTGTAACTTCCTTTAATTATGGACTACAGAAAAAAATAAAGCGTTTCAAAATGAAACGTTTTATTTTTTTGTGAATACGAAATATGAAATTAAGCTAATTCTACAACTGCTCCAGCTGCTTCAAATTTTGCTTTTAATTCTTCTGCTTCTTCTTTAGAAGCTCCTTCTTTAACTGTTTTTGGTGCTCCGTCTACTAAATCTTTAGCTTCTTTTAATCCTAATCCTGTAGCATCTCTAACTACTTTGATTACTTGAATTTTGTTTGCTCCAGTTTCTTTTAATACTACATTAAAGCTTGTTTTTTCTTCAGCTGCTGCTGCACCTGCAGCTCCTGCTGCTGGGGCTGCTGCTGCTACTGCAGATACTCCATATTTTTCTTCAATTGCTTTTACTAATTCAGCAAGTTCAGCTACTGTTAAGCTGTCAATTTTTTCTAATAATTCTTCTATCATTTTAAATTTCTCCTTTTAATAAATTTTATTTTTTGTGATTTTATAGCTCACAACTCTAGTTCTATTATTTCTTAAGCATTTTCCTTCTGCTCACGTACTTGATCTAAGCCAACTGCAAGTTTTTGGATATTTCCAAGTAAAGCTCCAGCAAGCATGCCAAGTAGTTCTTGTCTTGATGGTAATTTTGCAAGTGCAACTAATTCGTCTACACTCATAACTTTTCCTTCTACTATACCACCTTTAATTTTGTAGAATTCATTGTCTTTAGAAAATTTATAAATTGCTTTTAATGGTTCCACATAATCTTCTTCTGCTATAATAATAGCTGTTGGTCCTTCAAGAACTGAATCTAATGCGTTTTCACCATTTGCATCTAATGCTCTTCTTACAATGTTGTTTTTAATAACTCTGTATTCTGATTTTGCGTCTCTTAAAGTGTTTCTTAAAGATGTAACATCTTCAACTGTAATTCCTCTATAGTCTGTTAAAAGTACTAATTTAGCATCTTTAATTTTAGTTGCTAATTCATTAACTTTTTCCTCTTTTTGTTTTATAATAGCTTTATTTGCCATTTTTTATATTCACCTCCTAATATACTTTTTTAAGTTCTATTTATTGTTATTTCTAACAAATAAAAACTCTAATCTTTATAGCCTTTAGGCATAATAAAGATTAGAGCTTTAAATCTCTTCTTTAATTTATGCCTGGGCAGGACTTGTTTTTATGCCTACTTTCTTTGGCTACTATAATTATTTTTGATCAATATACATTCCAGGTCCCATTGTAGTAGAAATAGATACGCTCTTAATATATTGTCCTTTTGCTGCAGCTGGTTTTGCTTTAATTATAGCTCCCATAATTGCATCATAGTTTTCCAATAATTTCTCTGCTCCAAATGATACCTTTCCAAAACCTAAGTGAATAATATTTGTTTTGTCTAGTCTGTATTCAACTTTTCCTGATTTAATTTCTTTTATAGCTTTTGTAACATCCATTGTTACTGTTCCAGATTTAGGGTTTGGCATTAATCCTTTTGGTCCTAATACTTTACCTAATCTACCTACAACTCCCATCATATCTGGTGTTGCAACTATAACATCATAATCAAACCAATTTTCTTTTTCAATTTTTGGAATTAATTCTTCAGCTCCAACAAAGTCAGCCCCTGCTTTTAAAGCTTCGTCTGCTTTTGGTCCTTTGGCAAATACTAAAACTTTTAGTGTTTTACCTGTTCCATTTGGAAGTACTGTTGTACCTCTAACTTGTTGGTCTGCATGTTTTGAATCTACTCCAAGTTTAACATGTAATTCGACTGTTTCATCGAATTTTGCTTTTGGCATTTTTTCAATTGTTTCAAGTGCTTCTTTAGCAGAATATAATTTATTTTTTTCTACTAATTTTTCACTTTCAGTGAATCTTTTTCCTTTACTCATTTTTCTTTCCTCCCTTGGTTCTAACGAAACCTATAGCTTTAAGGTTTCTCCCATAATTTTAGCATTGTAATTAGTCTGAAACTACAACGCCCATACTTCTAGCAGTTCCTGCTACCATACTCATTGCGGCTTCTAATGATGCTGCATTTAAGTCTGGCATTTTTTGTTTAGCAATTTCTTCTATTTGAGCTTTAGTAATAGTTCCTACCTTGTCTTTATTTGGTTTTCCTGAAGCTTTTTCGATTTTAATTGCTTTTTTAATTAAAACAGCTACTGGTGGTACTTTTGTTATAAATGTAAAAGATTTATCTTTATAAACTGTTATTACAACTGGAATTATCATTCCTGGTTGATTTGCTGTCCTATCATTAAATTCTTTTACAAATTGCATAATGTTAACACCACTTGATCCTAATGCTGGTCCAACTGGTGGAGCAGGTGTTGCCTTCCCAGCCTCTATTTGTAATTTTATTACATTTGTAATTTCTTTTTCTGCCATCTTAGCTTTGCACCTCCTTTGGTTTTGATGTATAACATCTAAATAATTATAGAATATATTTTAATTTGGTAACAACTTATAAAAGTTATTCCATTTTAAACTATTTTTGTGACTTGTGAAAAGTCTACTTCTATTGGAGTTTCTCTTCCGAACATTGAAATAAGTACTTTAACTTTACGTTTATCTTTATTTATTTCTTGTACCGTTCCAACAAATCCGTCAAACGATCCTCCAGTTATTGATACAGAATCACCTTGTTCAAAATCTACATTCACAGATGGAAGTTCAAATCCCATTTGTCTTATTTCTTGTTCTGTAAGAGGTATAGGATCTGTTCCTGAACCTACAAAACCCGTAACTCCTCTTGTGTTTCTAACAATATACCAGGTTGCTTCTGTTACAATCATTTTAACTAAAACGTAGCCAGGAAAAACTTTCTTTAGGTTTGTTTTTTTCTTGCCATTTTTGATTTCTATTTGCTCTTCCATTGGAACAACAATTTCAAAAAAGTAATCGCCTAAATCTCTATTTTTAACTGTTTTTTCAAGGTCTGTTTTTACTTTGTTTTCATATCCAGAATATGTATGTACAACATACCATTTTGGTTCCATGTTTTCTTTTTCTATTTCTTGAGACATAAAAGAATAAGCCTCCTTATAATTTTATAGCAATTTTATTCTGCAGCTTCTGCTTCTTGATTTTGTTCTGTTGTGTTGTTTGCTTTTGTTTCTTCTGATGTAACCTCATCTTCTGCTGTTATATTTTTATCTGTTTCTGAATTATCAGTTGTTTCATTTAAAGCTTCATTTCTAGCTTCAACAGCTGACTTTATTTTATTAATACCAGATGTATTCATTTTTTCAAATACAAGATCTAATAGAAATACAGTTACAACAGTAATTAGAACAATAGTAAGAACAGCAACTGTGTTATTCACTAATTGCTTTGGTGTTGGCCAAATAACTTTTTTAAGTTCTGCTTTAAAATCTTTAAAAAAGTGCTTTTTATCATTCTTATTTTTTGCTTCTTTTGGCATTTTTTACTCCCCCTTAAGAAAGGTTATTTTGTTTCTTTGTGTGTTGTACGTTTTTTGCAATATTTGCAATATTTAACGACTTCTAGTCTATCAGTATTCTTCTTTTTGTTTTTTTCTGTCATGTAATTTCTTCTATGACATTCTGTGCATTCCAATGTTATTGGTTCTCTTGCTCCTTTTGCAGCCATTTAAAACACCTCCACTGTTAGTTTTTGCTTTGTTTTTAAAAGTTTTAGCTTTTTATTTTTAAATTAAAGTTTTGTTTTTTATTAATTTAAAAAGCATATGCAATTTACATATGCTTAAACATTCTATCATAGAGTTGTAAAAAAGTCAACAAGAATGGACTATTTTGTATAAATTTATCATTAATTTTTGATAAAATCCTATGTATTAATTTTTGAAAATGTCCCAAACATAATGTTCATAATTTTTCTATATTTTCAATAATTAAAATTCCATCATTATTTATAAATC
>OCTW013371377.1_pt1 | contig 35991 bp, 22 predicted proteins | sample 1539671 | NCBI WGS metagenome assembly OCTW01 (sample SAMN02144230, study PRJEB22623) | gut metagenome | biome: sheep rumen | host: Ovis aries | place: New Zealand
GAGCGGAAAACGAGACTCGAACTCGCGACCCCGACCTTGGCAAGGTCGTGCTCTACCAACTGAGCTATTTCCGCGTTGGGAATGCAAAGGTAATGCTTTTTTTTGAAAGCGCAAACATTTCTTCGATTTTTTTTCAATCTTTACTGAAGCGGGATAAAGTGAGAAAAATTTGATTATATTTGTATGACTAGAACTCAAACTAAAACAATCTTTTATATGAAAAAAGTAATCTCCATTCTTCTTTGCGGCATCATGGTACTGAGCTGCGGCATGTCAAATCTTGGCAAGGGTTCCCTCATCGGCTCCGGTGCAGGTGCTGCCCTTGGTGCAGGTATCGGCTATCTGATTGGCCGTGACGGTCAGGGTGCAGCCATCGGTGCAGCCATCGGTACTGCAGTTGGTGCCGGTTCTGGAGCTCTTATCGGCAACGCTATGGACAAGAAGGCCAAGGAGCTTGCAGAGCTTGCAAACGCCCAGGTAGAAACCGTAGAGGACGTCAACGGTCTCAAGGCCATCAAGGTCACCTTCGACAACGGTATCCTCTTCGACTTCAACAAGTCTTCCCTCAAGCCCGAAGCCAAGAAAGAACTTGACAAGTTCACCGCCGACATGGCCGACATGCCTCTTGCCAACATCAACGTTTACGGTCACACCGACAACGTAGGCTCCGAGGCCGCCAACCAGAAGGTTTCCAACCAGCGCGCAGACGCAGTTGCCTCCTACCTCCAGAAGAAGGGCATCGCCAAGGACCGCATCACCTCCGAAGGCCTTTCCTTCAACTTCCCTGTGGCCGACAACGACACCGAGGCTGGCCGTGCACAGAACCGCCGCGTTGAGATTTACATCAGCGCCTCCGAGGAAATGGTTAAAGAAGCTGAAGCCGCTGCATCAGCAAAATAATTAACCCTTGATTGATTCGTGGCTATGAGTACACTGCATGTTATAGACCATCCCATGATTCAGCATAAGCTCACAATCATGCGAATGAAGGAAACCGGTTCAAAGGATTTCCGTGAGCTTCTTAAGGAAATTGCCCTTCTCATGGGATATGAAGTTACAAGGGACCTTCCCCTGGAGGATATTCCCATTGAAACTCCCATCTGCAAGATGATGGCAAAGCGGATTGGTGGCCGAAAACTGGCCATCGTTCCCATCCTCAGGGCCGGTCTTGGCATGGTAGACGGTCTCCAGACCCTGGTTCCCGTTGCAAAGGTTGGTCACATCGGCCTGTACCGCAATGAGGAAACCCACAAGCCTGTAGTGTACTACTGCAAACTCCCCGAAGACATCCAGGACCGTCTGGTCATTGTGACGGACCCCATGCTTGCCACCGGCGGCAGCGCCTGCGACGCCATTGCGATGCTCAAGGAGCGCGGTTGCTGCAATATCCGCCTCATGTGCCTTGTAGGTGCCCCTGAGGGCATTGCACGCGTTCAGAAAGAACACCCGGACGTAGACATCTATCTTGCGGCCGTGGATGAGAAGCTCAATGGGAACGCCTACATCGTTCCGGGCCTTGGAGATGCCGGAGACCGTATATTCGGTACCAAGTAAAGCGGAGCCGTGGAGGCAAGTGACTGAAAATCAGAATTGTATGCAAAAACGTCTACCTGAATCCGGGTAGACGTTTTTGTGTAATGTATTGCTGCTGAGGCGTTTGGCTCCACGAGGGCGGGGAGGGATGCCCGGTCGGGGCCGGGCATGACGCCGGGGTCGGGGCCGGGCATGACGCCCGGGCCGCTAGCCGGCCTCGCCGGAGAGCTGGCGCTTGATGAGCTCGCGCTTTAGCTCCGGGCCGTAGGCGTAGGCGCCAACGTCTATGCTATCAAGAAGATACAAGTCTCGGCCCTGGAACAGGGTGCCTTCTGCGGCAGAGCGGATGTCACGGGCCCTGTCCATGGACTCCTTGGGTATTACCAGGTGGCAGGGAATCACAAACGCCACGGGGTTGTATGCAACCACATGTGCAACAGGACGCACTCCCTGAGGAGTTCCGGCAAGCGCGGCAATCTCTGAGTAGCTGTAGAGTTTGCGGGGGAGGTCGTAGAGGGTTTTCCAAACCTTCAGTTGGAACGGGGTGCCGAAGAGCATGAGATCCTCCCAGGTGAGGTATTTGGAAAACTCCATGAGTTCTTCCGTGGAGATTTTGCGTGTGCCTACGCTGCCAACTTCTTCAGGCGGCAGCAGTGCAACCTGCGCCCCTATGTGGGCCAGGTGACGGTAGTCCGTGGCAATGGATGCCACCTTCCCGTCAATCTCAGTAACAATCCATTCAGTGCTCATATACTAAATTTTAAGATTCTTCGACTTCGCTCAGAATGACAGGGTGTACCGGTTCTTTCGAACTCCACCAGGCGGGCCATGTCTGCAAGGCGGCCCTTCTCATTGGAGTCGTTGGGGCCGTGAAGAAGGAAGTCGTGATTGCCAAGGACGGCATACACCGGGCCCTGGAGCCCAGCCAGCACATCCCGGTACGGGTAAGCCTCCTGCGTTTCAAAGTTCACAAGGTCCCCGGTGAAAAGGACCACGTCCGGTTTTTGGGCGTTGACCGTGTTCACAATCCGCTGGATATATGGGCTTTTGCCGCCGAAAGAACCAAGGTGGAAATCCGCAATGTGACATATCCTGAGCCCGTTTGCGGATTCCGGCAGATTGTCAAACTTTAATGTGGTTTCCGTAACCGTAAGGTGCTGCGTGACGTAGAAAATGAGCGTAATGAAAAACAGGGACACCGCCGCCCCTATCCCGGCCGCCACTCCCGCAGGCAGGAAAAGCCCGCAAAGCGCAGCGAGGAATTTCGGGAACTCAAATATGAAAATGAGGTAGGAAAACGCCCTCAGGAAGGCCGTGTAGCTTTTTCCGGCGCCAATAGGGGGCAGGCAAATCCCTGCGGCCAGGGTAGGGGCAGCCATTATGGCCAGTGCCCACCACGGCGCACCCCTCAAGATTGTGAGGCCGATAACGGTGTCGGCCACAACCCCGAAAAGGAACCAAAAAAGCACGTAAGTCCTGAATTTCATGATAGTACAAATATAGTAAAAATCTATCGTTTTGCAGAATTTCCCTTTTTTGAGTATCTTCGTGACTGATATGAAACAGACCATAACAATAATAGCACTTCTTGCGGCGGCGCTGAGCGCCGCAGCGCAGCCTGCGGGCCGGGAATCCTGGAACAGCGGGTGGGATTTCACCAAGGACGGCCAGACCAGAACCGTAAACCTTCCCCACGACTGGGGCGTTGAGGGGGAATTCAATCAGGAATACCCCGGAGAAACCGGAAAACTCCCCTGGTGGGGCAGGGCCCGCTATGGCAAAACGCTGGAAGTAAGCGCGGAGGACCTTGCAAAGGACATCCGCCTGGAAGTTGACGGCGCCATGTCCAACGCCTCCGTATTTGTGAACGGCATAAAGGCCGGCGGCTGGGCATACGGCTATAGCAGCTGGGCCGTAGACATTACGGACAGGCTCCGGGAAGGCAAAAACCGCATAGAGATTGTCCTGGACAACAAGCCGGAAAGTTCCCGCTGGTATCCCGGCGGCGGCATTTACCGCAATGTCTGGATTACCAAAACGGAAAAGACGTCCGTGGCCCACTGGGGTACATTCATCACCACCCAGATGGCAGCCGGCAAGGCAATAGTTTACAATAAAGTAACCCTCAAGGCCCCCGGAACCTGCATTGCCCGCATCTCCACCCGTATCCTCTACAGGGATGGCAACACAGAATACATTGTGGCCGAAACCCGCTCCGTGGTTGAGGCCTATAACGGCCGCACGGAAGTCCAGGACTTTGAAATCCTGAATCCCCGCCTTTGGAGCCCGGAGAATCCCCAGATGTACATTGCCCGCACCGTGGTGGAAACGGAAGACACCAAGGATGTCTACGAAACTCCCTTCGGCATAAGGACAGCCGAATTCCGCCCTGGCGGCTTCTACCTTAATGGAAAGAAGACTTTCCTCAAAGGCGTATGCCTGCACCACGACGCCGGAGCCCTTGGAGCCGCATGGAATGAGGACGCCTGGCAGCGTCGCCTTGAAATGCTCAAGGAAATGGGCTGCAACGCCATCCGCATGAGCCACAACCCTCCTGCACCGGAACTCCTTGACATGTGCGACCGTATGGGTTTCTTGGTTATAGACGAGCTCACGGACACCTGGACCGTACCCAAAAAGGATAACGGCTATGCCACGCTCTTTGAGGAGTGGGCCGAAAAAGACCTCACGGCCATGATTCGCCGGGACCGCAACCATCCCAGCATTGTGCTCTGGAGCATCGGCAACGAATGCGGAGAGCAGGGCTGGCCCGAAAGATGGGACATTCCCCGCCGTCTCACGGACCTCTGCCATAGGGAAGACCCCACGCGCCTTACAACCGCCGGCAACGACAATCCCGGCGCGGCCTTCACAGGTTATGCCGAAACCATAGATGTGTACGGCTTCAACTACAAACCCCATCTCTATGAGAAGTTTGTTGAGGAGCACCCTACCCAGCCCGTGTACGGCTCCGAAACCGCATCCTGCATATCCACACGTGGGTTCTACCGCTTCCCCGTAGAGCAGGAAAAGGGAAAAGGCTGGACAATGGAAGCCCCCTTCCAGGTGAGTTCCTACGACCTCTACGCTCCCGGCTGGGCCTCCAAGCCGGACTATGAGTGGGAATACGAAGACAAGGTTCCGGAGTGCGCCGGAGAGTTTGTCTGGACCGGCTACGACTACCTTGGGGAGCCCACTCCCTTCAACATGGACCCATCCGTTTTCACAAACTTCCACACGGAGGAAGAGAAAGAGGCTTACCGTAAAATGGTTGCCGGTTGGGGCCAGCAGATCTCAGATGTCCCGCTTCCGTCACGCAGCTCCTACTTCGGCATAATGGACCTTGCGGGCTTCCCCAAAGACCGCTACTGGCTGTATCAGTCCCGCTGGCGCCCGGAAAAGCCTGTAGCCCACATACTTCCGCACTGGACTTGGCCCGGCAGGGAAGGGGAAGTAACCCCCGTCCACGTGTACACTTCCGGAGATGAGGCCGAACTTTTCCTAAACGGCAAATCCCTTGGCCGAAAGCAGAAGGACGGCTACCGCATAGTTTGGGACAATGTCCTGTACGCCCCCGGAACGCTGGAAGTGGTGTGCTACAAAAACGGCCGCGAATGGGCCCGTGACAAGGTTCAGACCGCAGGCAAGGCCGCAAAGCTCAGCGCCTATGCGGATTATGAGGGAGAAGACCTCTGCTATGTTGCCGTAGACGTGCTTGACAAGGCCGGCGTGCTGTGCCCGGGAGCATCGGCCACAATAGAATTCAAGGTTAATGGCCCGGCCGAAATTGTTGCCACGGACGCCGGAGACCCCACCTCCCATGTGCCGTTCTACAGCCATGAGCTGCCTGCATTTGCCGGCAAGGCTTCCGTCATTGTACGCCGTACCGGGAATGGCCCCATTACGGTATCGGCCTCATCAAAAGGACTCAAAAAAGCAAAGATAACATTATGAAAAGGTTAGTTCCCGCCATTTTTGCGGCCATTCTCCTTGTGAGCGCCTGCGACACCTTCAAAGTGGGCGTGTTTGAGGACGAGATGATTCTGCCCCTGGAGGGCTCCCAGGAAGACTCCCTGTTCTACAAGGTGTCCATCCAGTATGCCTCTGGCGGCACGCTCATCCCCGCCATGGAACGGATTAACAATACAATCGTGGCTCAGGCCTTCGACTTGGAGGACTCGGATGCCGCCAACCTTGAGGAAACGGCCGTGCAGTATCGTGAGAACCTCATCGACGAATACATCACGGAGAACTCCGGCATGATAGGCAAGATGCCCGTACTCTCCTGGGAAGACAATATCATAGGGGAATTCACCGGGAAGTACAAGGGCTGGAGAAACTACCAGATAAACTATTACTTCTACAGGGGCGGCGCCCATGGCTCCTCCACCTGTTCCCAGATAGTGTTCGACGCCAAAACCGGAGAACCCCTCACGGAGGACGCTCTCTTTGCCGAAGGTTATTTTGAGAACGTAGCCGCCCTCATGCAGGCCCAGGCGAAGGCCGATATGGAGGCCGAAAACCCCGATGTCCTGGACCTCCTGGAACTGGACCTTGTGGTTCCCAACGGCAATTTCTCCGTGGGCCAGAGCGGCGTCATGTGGCTCTTCCAACCGGACGACCTCCTGCCGCACGCCTTCGGCCCGCTATGCGTAACCGTGTCCTGGGACAAGCTGAAGCCCTATCTCAGGTAGTATTTATTTCTTTTTAAGGTTTTTTTAACCGGCGTTAACTGCGGGGTAAAGTGCTTTTTTAGTGCGTGAGGCTATTTTTGCTTCATGATAATAACCTTGCTAGTAACCGCCCTGATGGCCTTCGCCCCGTCAGAAGGCTTCACAAACCGTCTTGAAAAACCATGGCGGGAAGACATTTGTCTTAACGGATACTGGGACCTCCAACCCGGAGAACAATTCACGGGTGAATGGGAGCACACCAGGATAAAAATCCCTTCTCCCTGGAATGTCAACAGTTTTTCCTATGAAGGGCTTGAGGGACCGGACCACCGGAACTATCCCTCTTATCCGGAGCGCTGGGACACCCTTTCCGCCGCGTGGCTTCACAAGACCGTGGAAATCCCGCGAGACTGGGCCGGAGACCGTATTTTCCTCCATTTTGAGGCTGTTGCAGGCAAGGCCCAGGTGTTTGTGGGGCAAACCCTGGTTGCAGAAAACTTTGACATTTTCCTTCCTTTTGAGGCCGATATAACCCCACTTGTAACACCCGGCGTCCGTGCCGAAATCTTTGTGAGGGTAATCTCACAGCAGTGCTTTGAAGACCATGGCGGGGTGGGGCGCCGTGTCATCCCCGCCGGTTCCATGTGGGGAACCCATATTGCAGGAATCTGGCAGGACGTGTACCTTGTCCGCCGCCCCTCCGTGAGAGTTGAGGACGTTTATGTCCAGCCCCTTGTGGGTAAGGGCCTTCTAAGGCTGACCGTCACCCTCAGGAACCAGACATCGGATCCGGTCCGCGTAAGGCCGGAAGCCGCAGTGAACAAATGGGTTAACCTTGCCGGAACCACGGTCCGGGAAGCTCCTGTGCCGGCATGGGAACTTGGCGCCGAAGCCCTACGCGTGGGTTTCGGCCTGGTGACACTTGCCCCCGGCGCCACTGAAACGGTGACTTTGGAAACACCTGTAAACCTTGAAAAATGGACTCCGGAGCATCCCCGCCTCTACATCCTGCAAGTGGGGCTTTATCAGGGAAAAACCCAGACAGACAACAAATACGAACGCTTCGGCTACAGGGAATGGACCTTGGAAGCCGACAAACTCTGCCTTAACGGGGAGCCTTATCCCTTACGTGGAGACTCCTGGCACTTCATGGGTATTCCCCAGATGACCCGCCGCTATGCCTGGGCATGGTTTACGGCCATCAAAGCCATGAACGGAAATGCCGTACGCCCGCACGCCCAGGTATATCCCCGTTTCTATCTGGATATGGCCGATGAAATGGGCATATGTGTCCTTGCCGAAACCGCCAACTGGGCCAGCGACGGCGGCCCTGCTTTGGAGAATCCCATATTCTGGGAGCATTCCAAAGACCACTTGAGGCGTATGGTGATGAGGGACCGGAACCATGCTTCTGTCTTTGGCTGGAGCATTTCCAACGAGAACAAACCGGTAATCCTGTATGTGCATAAGCGCCCGGACCTCATGCCTCTCCAGGAGCAGGCATGGCGTGACTGGGTGGAGATAGTCCGCCAGGCCGATCCTTCCCGTCCCTGGATTTCCTCAGACGGAGAGGAGGACGGGGAAGGCATCCTTCCCGTGACCATGGGCCACTACGGGGATGCCGGCAGCATGCGGGAATGGAAGGCCATCGGCAAGCCCTGGGGAGTAGGAGAGCACAGCATGGCCTATTACGGTACGCCGGAAGAGGTGAGCCGATACAACGGTAACAGGGCCTACGAAAGTGCCCTGGGCCGCATGGAAGGCCTTGCCTATGAGAGTTACGCCCTTATCAAGGCCATGCGCGAAGCCGGAGCCTCCTACACCACGGTTTTCAACATGGTGTGGTATGCGCTGAAGCCGCTTCCGCTTGGGAAAAAGGACCTCTCAAGCGCTCCTACGCTTGATGACGGCATTTTCTTTGGCCCGTATGTGGAGGGCCTGCCGGGAGTGCAGCCGGAGCGTATCGGCCCATATTCATCCACGCTCAATCCGGGCTATGACCCTTCCCTTCCGCTCTATGATCCATGGCCGATGTTCGATGCCATGAGGGCTGCCAATGCCCCCGACGGCCCGGCCTGGTGCCCGTGGGCGGAGAAATACTTAGTCCCTCAGGACAGCGAATGTCATTCTGAGCGAAGCGAAGAATCTTACGACTCAGTAGTCCTTGTGGCCGCCCCGGACAGCCGCCTTGGCCGCATTCTGGAAGCCCAGGGCGTGGCCCTTTCCACAAAACCGAAGGGCCGTACGCTATACATCGTGGATGCATCCACGGAGAACGCGCTCCCCAAAGCCGCCGCTTCCCATGACATCTGGTACTGGGGGCTGCGGCCGGAGACATCGGCCTTCTATGGGCTTGAAATAACGCTTACTCCGCTTTGCCGTTCCTCCTTCCTCCCGGAGCAGCGCTCCTGGACCCGCGGTATGTCCAATGCCGATTTCTACTTCTGCGAAGTCCAGTCACAGGATGCCGCACGCTATACCCTCTGCGGCCCATTCGTTGAGGAGGGTGAAGTCCTCTTGAATGCCTGCAAGGCCGACTGGCGCCGCTGGAACAAGCGTGCCGAGGCCCTTAAGACAGCGGCCCTCCTGCGCAGCGAAAACGAATGCACGGCCCCGCTTCCGGTCATGGTGAAAAACGGCCGCCGGTGGGTAAGTACCCTGGACGATTTCCTGTCATCGGAAAAGGGCTATGCCGCGCTTCACGCCCTTCTGGAGCACGCCGGAGTTCCCTGCCGGGAGGTGAAATCGGCCTCTTTTGCCTCCTTTGACGACGGCATCTATCAACCTGGAATCCTGACAAGACCTGTAAAGTGAATTGGTTATGAAAAAATGGTTATTATTATTGTTGTTTTCGTTGCTGGCGCCTTCTTTACAGGCGCAGACTAAAGTTGTCTTTGTGGGCGCCAGTATCACCGAAGGGGCCGGAACGTCTGACCCTGCCCGCCTTTCCTATCCAGCCCGCACTGCGGAACTGCTCGGGGAGGGTTACACAGTAGAAAACTATGGCGTGGGAGGATGTACCATGCTGAGGCATTCAGACTGCCCGTATTGGACAAGGGGACGGCTTGGAGAGGCCCTTACAAGCAATCCTGATATAGTTTTCATAGACCTTGGAGGCAATGACAGCAAGCCGTGGAATGCCACGCACCTGGACGAATTCCAGGACGATGCCGTCATTCTCACCACCATGTTTCAGAACCTCCCTTCCCGGCCGCGCGTGATACTAATGACACCCACCCTTTTCACCAGGGACTCCTACGGAATCTCCGACAAAGTGTCACAGGAGCAGGTGTGTCCGGCCCTGTATGCCGCCGCTACGGAAACCGGGGCAGAAGTCCTGGACATGTATCCCGTCCTCCAGGAAGCCCGCCACACCCTGGATGGTGACGGCATCCATCCCAGTGATGAAGGGGCCCTCCTTTTGGCTAGGAAAGTGGCCTGGTACCTAAAGGCTTATCCTGAGAAGCCGGCAGAATTCATGACCATTGACGGCATGGCCGACAACCCCTTTATCACAGAGCTCTACACGGCCGATCCATCGGCCCACGTGTGGGAAGACGGACGCCTGTACGTTTACGCATCCCACGACATCGACCCGCCCCGCGGATGCGACCTCATGGACCAGTATCATGTCTTTTCCACCGACGATATGATCCACTGGACAGACCACGGGGAAATCCTCCGCGCCTCTGACGTGCCCTGGGGCCGTAAGGAAGGCGGTTTCATGTGGGCTCCGGACTGCGCCTACCGCAACGGCAGATACTACTATTACTTTCCCCATCCCTCAGGCACCCATACCGGCAGCACCTGGAAGATAGGCATAGCCGTTTCCGACAAACCGGCCTCTGACTTCAAGGTTAAAGGCTACATCAAGGGAATGACGTCACATATAGACCCTTGCGTATTTGTGGATGACGACGGGAAAGCCTATATTTACAACGGAGGAGGCGGAGAGTGCTACGGAGCCCGCCTCAAGAAAAACATGGTGGAACTTGCCTCAAAACCGCAACGGATGGAAGGCCTGGTGGACTTCCATGAAGGCACTTGGGTGCACAAGTACAACGGAAAATACTACCTCTCATATCCGGACAATTACATAGATGGAAATGGAAAACAGTACAACCGGATGCATTATGCCATGAGCGACAGCCCTCTGGGCCCCTGGGAATACAAAGGCATCTTCCTAGATGCCACAGACTGCGACACCTCCCACGGCAGTATAGTAGAGTACAAGGGCCAGTGGTACCTGTTCTACCACGGCTGCCAGCTCTCCCAGATGGGGAACCTCCGTTCCATCTGCGTGGACAGGCTCTACTACAATGCCGACGGCACCATCCGCAAGGTATACCAGCGGCACCACAGCTACAAACTCCGTAAATAAGAACTACCAAGAATATGAAAACTGTTGTCAAACTGTTGGCGTTGGCGCTGGTGCTTGGCGCCTGTACGGCCAAGAAAGAACCGGTGGACTACGTGAATCCGTATATCGGCAACGTGAGCCACCTCTTGGTGCCCACTTTTCCCACGGTCCAGCTGCCCAATTCCATGCTGCGCGTGTATCCGGAGCGGGCCGATTACACTTCCGAGTACGTGAACGGCCTGCCGGTGATAGTGACAAACCACCGGGAAAGGTCGGCCTTTAAACTCAGCGTCACCTCCCGTGGAAAACTGGCCCCTGTGATTCCGGTAACATATGACAATGAACACATTACGCCCTACGGATTCTCCGTAGACCTGGAGGATGGGGCTATTCATGCCGATTATGCCGTGAACCACCAGAGTGCCGTTTACCGCCTCAATTTCCGGGAGGGTGAGCCGGCGGTGCTGCTGTCTTCCGGAAACGGGTCGGTGGCGCTTAGCGGCAACCTTCTCACCGGCTGGCAGACGGTATCCGGCCAAACCCGCGTGTATGTGGCCATGGAATTCCAGGAGACGCCCTCCGAAGCCGGAGCCTTGGCCCATGGACAGATAACGGAGAGGAAAAGCGACGAAGGCCGCAGCGCCTGTATCGGCCTGAGGTTCAAGGAGAAGGAGATCCATCTCCGCTACGGGGTTTCGTTCATCAGCACAGAGCAGGCACTGAAGAACCTGCGCCGTGAAACTGATACCTATGACGTTGGGATAGTTGCTGCCGCAGGCCGAAAAATCTGGAACGAAAAACTTGGCCGCATTGCAGTCAAAGGCGGCACCGAGGAGCAGAAGACGGTCTTTTACACCTCCTATTACAGGACTTTCGAGCGCCCGATCTGCATGAGCGAAGACGGTCTCTACTGGAGCGCTTTTGATGGTAAGGTGCATGAGGACGGCGGCGTTCCCTTCTACAACGACGACTGGATTTGGGACACCTACCGCGCCGCCCATCCGCTCAGGGTGGTGATGGACCGTCCCGTGGAGGAAGCCGTCCTGGCCTCTTTCCTCAGGATGGCGGACCAGAACGGCACGGGCTGGGCTCCAACCTTCCCGGAAGTTGACGGTGATACCCGCAGGATGAATTCCAACCACACCATTGCCACCTTTGCAGATGCAATAGTGAAGGGCCTGGACCTTGATGTCCAGAAAGCCCGTGACGCCTCCTATGGTGCCCTGCAGCACAAGACGCTGGCTCCATGGTGCGGAAATCCCGCCGGCGCCATAGACCGCTTCTTCTGGGCCAACGGCTATATGCCGGCTCTTGCCGAAGGGGAGACGGAGACCGATCCCAACGTCCATCCCTTCGAGAAACGCCAGCCTGTGGCAGTTACCCTTGGCACATCCTACGACTGCTGGTGCATGGCCCGCATAGCCGAGGCCGCAGGAGACGCCGTGCTGGTTTCCCTTGCCACAAAGGCGGCGTCCTTCTACAAAAACCTCTACAACCCGGCCACGGGCTTTTTCCATCCCAAGGACGCGCGCGGGAACTTTATCGAACCCTTCGACTACAGTTTCCCCGGCGGCATGGGCGCCCGTGAGTATTACGGTGAGAACAACGGCTGGGTGTACCGCTGGGACGTACAGCACGACATCGAGGGTCTTGTGAGCCTCATGGGCGGTCCTGAGGCCTTTGTGCGTAAGTTGGACGAAACCTTCGCCACCCCGCTGGGCCGCAGCAAGTACGAGTTCTTTGCCAAGCTCCCGGACCATACTGGCAACGTGGGACAGTTCTCCATGGCCAATGAGCCTTCCCTCCACGTGCCTTACCTGTACAATTACGCCGGCGCCGCCTGGAAGACTCAGAAGCGTATCCGCCAGCTCCTGGACACCTGGTTCAGGGCCGACCTCATGGGCGTTCCCGGCGACGAAGACGGCGGCGGCATGACATCCTTCGTGGTGTGGTCGTCCGTAGGCCTGTACCCCGTTACTCCGGGCAAGGCCGAATACGCCATAGGCAGCCCCCTCTTTACGGAAGCCAGCCTGCATCTCTCTAACGGAAAGACGTTTACGGTGAAGGCCGATGGCGCCTCCCGCGACAATAAATACATCCAGGGCGCCAGACTCAACGGAAAGGAGTGGAACAGAGCCTTCCTCAGCCACGAAGACCTGATGGCCGGTGGCGTACTGGAACTCACTATGGGGAATGAACCTAATAAAGCATGGGGAAAATGAAAAGAGGATTAGGAATACTGTTGGCCCTTATGGCCGTGGCTTGCGGCCCCAGAGGGCCATGGCACAAGACCGCCCATGGCCTTTCGGCCGATGGAAGTAAGGCCCGGGTGGAAGTCATTTGCTACACCCCTGAGATTATCCGGGTGGTGAAATCTCCGCTGTATGCGCCGGAGGATTTATCAGCCTCAGGGTCGGTTGTGCTTAAGCCCGGCAAGGTGAGCTTCCGGGTGCGGGAGACGGCGCCCGGAACAGTGGAACTCACTACGTCGGCCCTGAAGGTGAAACTGGACATGGGGAGCTGCACGGTGGCATTCTATACCACTGAAGGGAAGCTTCTTACCGGAGAACTCTCCGATGCCATGCATTTAGGGTCTTCGTCGGAGCACTTCCGCGTGTGCCAGTCCTTCTCCCTGGAGGCCGATGAAGCTGTCTTCGGGCTGGGCCAGCACAAAGGGAGCGGTCTCAACCAGCATGGAAAGCACTGGCATCTGGAGAACGTGAATACGGAGATCGGCATACCCCTGCTGCATTCGGTCAAGGGCTATGCCCTTTTCTGGGACAACGCTTCGCCAACGGAGTTCCACTGCAACCAGACGGATTATTACTTCGATTCCCAGGCGGGCGAGCACTGCGATTATTACCTGCTGTATGGCGGAGATGCCGACGGCGTGGTGCGGCAGATCCGTACCCTCACCGGCGCGGCTCCCATGAACCCGCTCTGGGCTTTTGGTTTCCACCAGTCAAGGGAGCGCTATGTCTCGCAGGATGAGCTTGTTTCCGTGGTTAAGCGTTACCGTGAACTTGAGGTGCCGCTTGACGGCATAATCCAGGACTGGCAGTACTGGGGAGACCATGACCACTGGAACGCCGTGCAGTTCCTGAATCCGCAGTTCCCGGATCCTTCCGGCATGATGGACGAGGTTCACTCCCTGGGGGCGCACGCACTTATATCCGTGTGGCCTTCCTTCGGCCCTCAAACGCAGATTTTCAAAGACTTGGAGGCGGAGAACCTGCTTCTTCCCCAGAGCACTTTCCCGCAGGGATACGGCGTAAGAGTGTATGACCCCTGGAACGCGCGCGCCCGCGATATATATTGGTCATATATGGAGAAATACCTCTGGAACGCCGGACTGGACGGCTGGTGGCTGGATGCCACGGAACCGGAACACCAGCCCGTAGAGCCAGGGGATTATGACTATAAGAGCCCTCTGGGAACTTACCGGGCCCTCCGCAACAGTTTCCCTCTGTACAGCGTGGGCGGAGTGTACGACCACCAACGTGCCCTTACACGCAGCCGCCGTGTGATGATTCTCACGCGCAGCGCTACCGCAGGTCTTCAGCGTTACGGCGCCCATGTGTGGTCCGGAGACCTGGTTTCCAGCTGGGAAAGCCTTCGGGACCAGATAACATCGGCCCTTAACCTGTCCCTTTGCGGCATCCCTTACCATAATTCCGACATCGGAGGTTTCTTCTGTGCCGAAACTTACCCTGGCGGGAATCAGAATCCGGGTTTCCGGAAACTTTACGGCCGATGGATGCAGCTGGCGGTGTTTACCGGCATGATGCGAAGCCACGGAACCCACACGCCCCGGGAGATTTTCCAGTTTGGAGAGCGTGGAAATGCCGATTTTGATATCCAGGAAAGCGCCATCCGGTTGCGTTACAGGCTGCTTCCCTATATATACAGCCAGGCCTGGAAGGTCACTTCCCAGGGGGCTTCTCTCATGCGTCCGCTCTTTGCGGAATACCCCGGAACAGAAGGCATCGAGGATGAATTCCTGTTCGGCGACCGCCTTCTGGTCGCACCGGTCCTTCGTGAGGACGACATTCTGGAGTCTTATCTGCCCGAAGGAGACTGGGTGGGATTCTGGAACGGAATGCGTTTTAACGGCGGCGTCTCCTTCACCCGCAGCGTGGACCCTGACATAGTCCCGGTTTTTGTAAAATGCGGAACCGTGCTTCCAATCGGCCCGGATGTGCAGTATGCGGCCGAGAAGCCCTGGGACAGCCTTCAGATAAGGGTTTATACAGGGGCCGACGGCGACTTTACCCTCTATGAAGACGAGGGTGACGGCTATGCCTACGAGAAGGGAGCCTTCAGCACCATCGGCTTCCACTGGGACGACGCGTCGGGGAATCTCACCATAGGCTCTCGCAAGGGGACTTTCCCCGGGATGCTGCGGAAACGGGAATTCCGCGTTGTGCTGGTGCGTCCTGACGCCGGTGCAGGTCTGGACAACGAATCCTGTGACACCATCATCCAATATACCGGCAATTCGGTTACCCTGTCATTCTGAGCGAAGCGAAGAATCTAAAACCACACCCATGAATAAGTATCTCATTATCAGTTTCCTCCTTTTCATTCCGGCCCTTCTGGGCGCTCAGGAACTTCCCAAGGACGTTCTCCGGAATCTTCAGGTCTACAACGTGGTCTATGACCATATGGCCCGTAACGGGTCGGCCGATTCCATGCCGCTTGGCAACGGAGACGTCACCGTGAACGCCTGGGTGGAGGAATCCCGGGACCTGATGCTGTACATTGGGAAGCAGGACAGCTGGTCCGAGGCCGGCCGGCTTCTGAAGGTTGGCCGCGTGCGCCTTCGTCTGGCCCCGAACCCCTTCACCGAGGATACCCGTTTTTCGCAGACCCTCAATCTTGCCGACGGCTGCATTGACATTGCGGCAAAATCGGCCGTAGGGAATGTTACGGTGAAGGTTTGGGTGGATGCCAACGCCCCGGTAATCCGGCTGGATGTGAAGGCGGACAGGAAAATGTCCCTTTTCGTGAGCAATGACGGCATGAGGGAGCGGAAGGTGTTCATGGACCGGAAGGTATTTGAGCGCGGAGACACGTTCCGCGGGCTTGCCGGGGCACCATTTGAGGTATCTGAGGATGCCGATATCGTCCTTGAAGACCCTTCGGCCGTGGTATGGGCCCATCACAACGGCCGTTCCTTTTATGAGGAGGTGCTTTCCCGCCAGCATGCGGGCTCTCTTGTCGGCCTGTATGAAGACCCGTACCTTGGCCGCACTTTCGGGGCCGCCATCTCCGGAAAAGGGCTTGTGAAGGCCGATGACCGCACGATGAGGTCGGCCCTGCCCGGAAAGACTTTCTCCGTGGAGGTGGCCGTCCTTACTGAAAAGGCCCCTGTAGATACTTGGAAGGCCGATGTCCTGGCTCTTCTTGGCCGGAAGGCGGACTACAAGGCCCATGTGGGCTGGTGGCACTCCTTCTGGAACCGAAGCTGGATTTTCATTTCAGGAGACCCCGAGGCCGAAAACCTCACCCGAGGATGGCTGTTGCAGCGTTTCATGATGGCCTGTCAGGGCCGCGGAGCCTGGCCGGTGAAGTTCAACGGCGGATCCCTCACTTTCGACTACGGCAGCTACGATGCCGACTACCGCCGCTGGGGACCGGGCTTCTGGCATCAGAACCAGCGCCTGCTGTACTGGCCCCTCCTTGCAAGCGGAGACGATGATCTCCTGAGGCCGTGGTTCGACTATTATATGCGTCTGCTGCCTTTCCAGAGGGATGTGACAAGGCTACAGTTCGGCCATGACGGCGCGTATTTCCCGGAGACCATGAATCCCTTCGGCCTGTATATACAGGACGACTGGGGCTGGGACAACCCCGGGCAGGCCTCCGACACACGCTGGATACGATACCACTGGTCCGGCGGCCTGGAGATGCTGGCAATGATGATAGATGCTTACCATTATTCTCAGGATGAGGCGTTTGCGCGTGACTATGTGATTCCGTTCGCTACGGAAGTGTTGCGCTTTTTTGCCTGCCACTGGCCAAGGATAAACCACACCATCCGCTTTATACCGGCCAACAGCATAGAGCAGTACTGGGACTGCCTGAATCCTACGGACTACATAGCCGGAATCATGTATGACATTGCACAGCTTCGTGGGATTCCTGGTGTTCCTGCCGGTCTTCAGGCCGAATGGGACGCCCTTGAAGCCGCCCTGCCGCCGCTTCCTGTCCGGGACGGTAAGATTCTTCCCGCCGAGGAATACGGCAAGGGCCGGAATGCGGAGAATCCTGAGCTTTACGCCGTGTTCCCGTTCCGTCTTTTTGGCAAGGGCAGCGAGCTGGCCATCCGTACATATAAATCCCGCGTTTTCCACGAATCAAATGCGTGCTGGAGCCAGGACAATATCCAGGCGGCCCTGCTGGGGCTCACTGACGACGCTGCGCGGTTCTGCGTTAAAAAGGCCCATACGCTGGAGCCTTACGGTGTTTCCTTCCCGGGCTTCTGGAAAGCCGGCGGAGACTGGATTCCGGATTTTGACAACGGAGGTTCCCTTGCAATGGGGCTTCAGTACATGCTGCTCTCCCCGGACGGGGAGGTGAAACCGGCCTGCCCCGGAAACTGGAAGGTTTACTTCAAGCTGAGGGCTAGGGGCGGAAAAACCGTTGTGCATAAGGATTAAAAAAACCTTAAAACGTGAAATTAAGCGCTTTGTTAAGGGCGCTTTCGTGAAGTTTTTAACAATGCCCGGCTTACTTTGTAAGCAAACACGGCACTTTGAACGCCATTTATAAACCAACACATAATTAATCCATTATTTATGAAAAAACAACTAGTCAGCGTGCTCCTTGCCGGAGCCATGGTTGCTCCCGTGTTCTTTTCCTGCGAGAGCAGTAAACTCACTGAACTGGACAAGCGTGTCACCGCACTTGAGGGTGCCTGGCACGAGACCGAAGTAATTGTCAAGGAAGCTGTTGTCGCAGGTTCCACAATTCTTTCGGCAACCCAGGAGAATGGTGTATGGACCCTTAAGCTCAGCGACGGTAAAGAGATTGTCATCGCCCCCGCTACCGGCGGCGGCGCCGACGTTACCGTTGAAGAGAAGGCCGACTGCTTTGTGATTACAATCAACGGAACGGCTTACGCCATTCCCAAGGCTTCACCTATCGGTTCCCTGGTATTCGTCCCCGAATATGGCACCGACCTTGTGACCGTGGGCAACGACGGCGAAACCGTCAAGTTCCTTGCCACTCCCGCCTTCACTTCCCTTGACGGCATCACCTTCGGCATCGCCGATGCCCGTGAGGTTGCAACCAAGGCCGGTGAGAACCTTTTCAGCGTAAACAGCCCCGCTCTTGTGGACGGCCTTCTTGCCGTTAACCTGAGAGGAACCGGCGCCGAGGCCGGGAAGGTGTACATCGTAGCCCTCAAGGCTACCGTGCAGGGTGCCTCCATCAGCTCCAACTATTTCCGCGTACAGGTGGGCGACGACTTCAGCTTTGATCCCGAAGCCCTTGAAGATCCCGTATTCGCCGACGGCATTTCCGCCGAAAAGGTTGGTGACAGCTATCGTGCCGCCCTTCCCGCTACAGCGGACTTCCTTGGTGAGTTCGACCTCAAGTCCCTGTTCAAGGAACTGCCCGCAGGTGACGTAACTTTCGAGCTTGCTCCCGCAGAAGACCAGAACGGTCAGGTTGCTTCCCGCTACGACTTCTTCAAGAGCTGCATCGTAGACGGCCACAACTGGAAGATGCAGGGCCGTCCCGGCACCAGCTGCTACGATCCCGAAAAAGACGGTATCTATATTTATGCAAAGGTGAACGACCAGATCAAGAGCAAGATCTTCTGGACCGTCACTGATCCCGTCCGCACCGGCCTTGCTTCCTTCAGCCGTGACGATGATCCTACCTACGGTGACATCCACTACAGCCCTGACTTCCCCGAGGCACAGCACATGGAATACCGCACAATGGTTCCTGCCGGTGAAAACCACATCAACCTTGTGGAGCTGTTCATGAAGTCCAAGGTTGGTGAGGAGAACGACTACCTCTGGTTCCAGCACGGCGATGCCCCCAAGGCTATCGAATGGATCCAGAATCTTTCCATCTCCATTGCAGAACCCGGAGACCTGGTTTATTCCGACGGTACCACCCTTGCCCTCGGCGACCTTGGCACATCCCTCGCACGCCACTCAAGGGGTCTGTGGTGGCAGAGCACCCAGCCTTCCATCGTATCTTCCCAGCGTGACAACCTTACCGAAGAGCAGAAGCAGGCCGTGAAGGACGAGTTCGGCACCGAGTGCAACGGTGAAATCATCGGCGGTTGGGACGGCAACGCATGGGATGTTCACGAGCAGCTTGGCTTTGACCTGACCAATACGGAATTCGTCACCACTTCCGTGTACACCGGTACTGCATTCCGCTTCGGCCTTGGCCTCCGCTTTGAGTACGACTATGGTCAGATCCGTATCGGCGGATGGCACACTTGCTACATGTTCTTCAACCGCCGTCTGGCCCCCGAAGGAGCAAAGGATATCCAGCCTAAGTAATTGTCCTCCGTATGAAATTCAAACTTTCACATATTATTGTGTCTGTACTGATGGTGCTGCTCCCGCTCACCCTGGCCGCCCAGACCCGTACCGTCCGCGGTACGGTGAAGGACCAGGGCGGGGAGCCGCTCGTCGGTGCCAGCGTCATCGTTGAGGGGACTTCCCGCGGAACGATGACGGGGGCCGACGGAAGCTTCCAGATCCAGGCCTCCGAAAAGGAGAACCTGGTGGTGAGCTTCATCGGCTTCGAGGACGTGGTGGTGTCCGCCGCCAAGTCCCCTCTCAGCGTTGTCCTTTCGGACGACAGCAACTTCCTGGAAGAGACGGTTGTGGTGGGTTACGGCGTCCAGAAGAAGGCCACGCTCACCGGTGCTGTTTCGGCCGTCACCAACAAGGATATGGTCGTGACCAAGAACGAGAACGTGGTGAACATGCTCTCCGGTAAAGTTCCCGGCGTGCGTATTTCCCAGCGCTCCTCGCAGCCTGGTGAATTTGACAATGCCATCGATATCCGTGGTATGGGTACCCCGCTCTTCGTGGTGGACGGTATTCCCCGTGACCAGGCATACTTCTCCCGCATGGATGCCAACGAAATTGAGTCGGTTTCCGTGCTTAAGGATGCTTCGGCCGCCATTTACGGTGTCCGTGCAGCAAACGGTGTAATCCTTGTGACCACCCGCCACGGCAGCGGCGACGAAGGCAAGTTTGACATTGACCTGTCCATGAACTATGGCTGGCAGAGCTTCCTCTATGTGCCCAACACGGTGGATGCCGCCTCGCACATGATGATGATCAATGAGAAGTCCTACAACGGCTTGGATGGCAACTATCCCAACCGCGGCCTTGGAATCTACTCCTGGGAAAACATAATGGCCTATAGCAACGGAACCAAGAAGAGCACCATCTGGAGCGACGAACTGTTCAAGAACAACGTACCTCAGAGCCAGTACAACCTGTCCGTGAACGGCGGTTCCAAGAAGATCAAGTACTTCTTCAACTTAGGCTATATGAATATGATGGGCTCGTACCGCAGCGGTTCCCTGAACTATCACAGGTTCAACCTCCGCTCCAACGTAGATGCCCAGATAACGGACCGTCTGCGTGCCAATGTCCAGCTGTCCGGTTACATGGACGAGAAGAATCAGCCGTTTACCACAATCTGGGCTGTGTACAAGAAGGCCTGGACTTACAGGCCCACTTCCGAGGCTTGGATAGACGGAGACCATTCCCTTCCCGGCTGGGACGACCAGATGCTTGAGTCCGAGAACCCTGTGGCAGCCACCGATTCCAACTTCTCCGGCTTCCGTCAGGAAAAACGCTACAACCTCAATACCGCCTTCACCCTTACCTATGACATTCCCTATGTTGAGGGTCTTAACGTGCGTGCTTTCTACAGCTACGACTACTATACCACCAACAATACGGAGTATCAGAAGACTTATTACCTCTATGACAAGGACGGTGAAGGGAATCTGAGGAAATTTATCAGAAACAGTGGTGACGATTCTTACGTCCAGCGCTCCACGGATCCCAATTCCGGCCAGCTGATGCAGATTTCCGTCAACTACGACCACACTTTTGCCGGCGCCCATCACGTGGCGGCCATGGGAATGTACGAGCAGTCCTACAACCAGTGGGACAACTTCTACGCCCGCCGCACCATGATGCTTGACAAGCCTTACCTGTTCTCCGGCGAAGAGGAAAACCAGGTGGGTAAGTCCAATGGCCTTGGAGACCTTTCCCGCCGTGCATGGATCGGCCATCTGAATTATGACTTCAAGAGCAGGTACCTGCTGGATTTCGCTATACGTCACGATGCCTCTTCCCGCTTCCCCAAGGCAAGCCGCTGGGGCTGGTTCCCCTCCGTTTCCGTGGGCTGGCGCATCAGCGAAGAAGGCTTTGTGAAGAACAACGCTCCCTGGATCACCAACCTGAAGCTGCGTGCATCCTGGGGTAAGCTGGGTGACGACGGTTCTGCCGGAACCTATCCTTCCATCTACACAGGATACAACCTGCAGGGCAACAAGGCCTGGATCTATGACGGTACGGTTGTCACCGGCGTAGATGCTGCGGCCATTCCCAATCCCAACCTCACCTGGTACACCGCCACCACCATGAACCTGGGTCTGGACTTCAACCTCTGGAACCAGAAGCTGGGCGGTACCTTCGAGATTTTCCGCCGCAACCGCAGCGGCCTGCTGGCAACTTCTTCCGTGGTGCTCCCCGGCACCGTGGGGGCTTCCATGCCGCAGGAGAACATAGAGAGTGACATCACCTTCGGCTATGAGTTCCAGCTGAGCCACCGCAACCGTATTGGCGAAGTGAGCTACAATGTGTCAGGTTACATGAGTGCAGCCAAGAACCGTTGGAACTACCATCTGGATTCCCCTGCCGGCAACTCCATGGAAAACTGGTACAGGGACGCTGTCTCCGGCCGAAACAAGGACATCTGGTTCTCCGTTGAGGAGGCTGGCCGCTTTACAAACTATGCCGACATCCAGAACCATCCCACAACAGGTTGGAACTATGGTAGCGGCACTCTCCCCGGAGACTACTACTACGAAGACTGGAACGGCGACGGCGTAGTGAACGACGCCGACCGCCACCCTGTTGCTTCTTACAATCTGCCCGTTTTCAACTACGGTATTACTATGGGTGCCGAATGGAAAGGAATAGATTTTACCATGAACTGGGCCGGCAGCGCCGGTGTTTACAGCGAGTACGGTGAAGTGTTTGGCGAGGTGGGTCCGTTCAACGGAGGCGCAGTCCTTGACATGTACCTTGACCGCTGGCACACCGTAAACCAGTGGGACGACCCCTGGAACCCCAATACACAGTGGGTTTCCGGTTATTATCCCGCCACCGGACACAGCTTCACAACCGGAACAACCGGCATCAAGAACATGTCCTATATCAGGCTCAAATCCCTGGAGATTGGCTACACTCTGCCTGCCAAACTCACCCGTCGTGTTCGCATCAAGTCACTCCGTGTATATGTGAGTGGATATAACCTCCTAACATTCAGCGGCAACAAGTACATGGATCCGGAGCGTCCGGGTACCAAGGGCGGCGCCGCCCCCGCCGACGGCAATGTGGTCCTGAACTATAACTATCCTGTGAACCGCACCATCAATGTGGGCGGCTCCATCAAATTCTAATGTAATACCGAATCATGAAAGCATACAAATACATTTTGGTTGCAGCTGCGCTCGTGGTGGGTGCATCGGCCTGCAACAACCTGGACCTGGAGCCCAAGGGAATGCTGGATGACGGAACCCTTTTCAGTTCCGAATTCGGTGTTCGCAAGTACCTCGCAGGCCTGTACAACGACCTCCCCATCGAGGACTTCTGCTACAAATACGCCAGTGACGAAAAAGGCTACGGTACCATGAATGCCGCCGGTTACCATGTCGGTAACGTGTGGCAGGCCCTGAAGGGTTATGGCCCCACCATCGCCTGTGAGACTACCGGCCGCGGAAACGAAGACACCGCCGGCCAGTGGGGTTACTGGAACTATGACCGCATCCGTGAAATAAACGTGATGATAGAGAAGCTCCCCCTGTACAAGGACGCATGGGACGAGGGCCGTTACAATGAGATTATGGCCGAGGCCCGTTTCATCCGCGCCTACTACTACTTTGCCATGGCAAAGCGTTATGGCGGCGTTCCTATCATAGACAAGGTGCAGGATCCAACCCTCCCGCTGGAGGAACTGCAGGTTGAGCGTGCCACTGAGTACGATACCTGGAAGTTCATCTATGCCGACCTCAAGTTTGCCATGGAGAACGGAGTGTCTGACAAGACCGCCGTCACCAGGGCCAACCGCTACAGCGCCGCGGCCCTCATGGCCAAGGCAATGCTGTGGGCAGGTTCCGTGGCCAAGTACAACCAGTACACGGGCATTACCGGCCCCGCCACTGACGCCGGCCTCATGGGCATGGACCCCTCCGACGCCAAGGAATTCTTCCAGTACGCATATGATGCCTGCAAGATGATAGGCGACGCCGGATTCAGCCTTCACAAGGGAGCCGACAAGGAAAAGGCCTACACGGAGATTTTCATCGAGAATCTTGCCGGTGAGGAAGATATCTTCGTAAAGACCTTCGGCACACATACTACTACAGTGCCTTGGAACTCCACGCTGTACAGCAGCTATGACGACATGGTTCTGCCGAAGGGTACAAACATGGCCCAGAACGTAGGCGCGGCCATCCACGCCACCTGGGACCTGGTGAGCCTGTACGAGACTCCGGCCATAGTTGACGCCGCCGGTTATCCCGTGCGCTTCAATTCCTATGACGACTTCTGGAACACGGACGAGATGGAGCCGCGCTGCCGCGCCAACTTCTTCTTCTCCGGCATGACGGAGCCCGTCTCAGGAACCAAGCTGGATATCCAGCAGGGCGTATTCACAACGCTTTCGGCCAAGGCCGAAGACCTTACTCCCGAAGACAACAACTTCATTGCAGAGAATTGCATCAAGGAGCAGGACCCTGGCAAGACCCAGACTGTGGGAGCCTACGGTGAGGTGAAGATTACCGGAGCCAACGGCATCAAGCGCAACGGCGACGAAGGATACAGCACCACCGGAATTTTTGTACGCAAGTACATGAACTACAATGCCGATCCCGCCACCCGCGTACTTCACGGTTCCACCCAGAACTGGAAGGTGTTCCGCTATGGAGAAATCCTCATGGACCGCGCCGAGGCAGCCTATGAACTGTATCTGGAGACGGGCAACACGGCTCTCCGTGACGACGCCTTCGACTGCGTGGCCCAGATCCGTGACCGTGCAGGCGCACACGCCCACACCTTCGCAGCTTCCCCGGCCGATATCGGCACTGCAAAATACGGCTTCCCTCTGGATGAGAACCTCCAGTACATCCGCGACGAACGCAAGCGTGAGCTGTGTATCGAGAACCAGGGAGAATGGGACCAGCGCCGCTGGAGGATCGCCCACATCCTTCTGGAAGCCAATTACTGGCCCCGCACCCTGATGCCCTACAAAGTGCTGAGCGAGGACAAGTACATCTTCCTCAATGAAGTTGAGGTGTACGGCCGCCGCCTTACCTTTGACAAGCGCAACTACTACGAGGCCATCCCCGGCGACCAGATTAACAAGAACCCCAAACTGGTCCGCAACGACGGTTATTGATTTAACATCCATCGAATATGAAAAAGATTATATATACGATTTTGGGTGCCGCCCTTCTCATTGGGGCTGCCTCCTGTATGAAAATCGATAACTTCGCCGGTCCTGAGGCTCAGGTTTCGGGCAAGATTATTGACAAGACCACAGGGGAGCCCATGCTGCTGGACCACGGCGTGAATCACATCCGCATCTGGGAGGTGAGCTACTCGTTGGATCCTACCCCTCAGGACCTTGCAATCAAGGAAGACGGAACCTATCAGAACACCAAGCTCTTCTCCGGCACATACAACATGCTGCCCCGTGACGGCGCCTGGTGGCCCTGCGACACCACTTACAACGTTGCCATCGGCAAGAAGGGAACTGTCCAGGACTTTGAGGTTACCCCTTATCTGCACGTGATTGATTTCAGTGCCGACCTTTCCGGTACGGACCTGACGATGACCTGCAAGCTGCAGGCTCCCGTAACGGATAACCTCCCCCAGATTACCCAGGTGAGGGCTTTTGTGAACAACAACATGCACTGCGGCCCCGGAAACCAGATGAACTACTACAATACGGATGCGTACCGCGTGAATGTCCGCAAGATGTGGAATGCTATAGGTGACGCCGACGGCAACCAGACCGTGGATCCGTACGTGGTAACGGTTCCCGTGAAGCCGGGCTACACTTATTGGGTAAGGATGGGGGTACAGCTGAACGACACCTTCAACAGCTGGAACCTTTCCAAGGTCATTAAAGTAGAAGTACCTTCAGAATAATGAAACTTCATTGTCAGTTATTTCTAACTATGGTAGCCGTGATTGCCTTCTCCTGTGAAAAGGAGGAGGTAATCCCCGGCGCCATCCAGAAACCGGAAAACGAGAAACCCGCCGCTTCTGAATATGCCGATCCCGGAGTTCCCGCCCATAATGACGGAGACCCCTATGACACCTACCGTGGCCTTATTATGGCAGGGTATCAGGGTTGGTTTGGAACCCCCGGCGACGGTTCTCCCATGACGGCCGTTCCCAACCAGGGATGGTACCACTACCGTGAAAGCGAGCAGTTTCGTCCCGGTGTGCTCAGGAATTCCATAGATTTCTGGCCCGACATGAGCGAATATGAGAAGAAGTATGTGGTAGGTGACGGAGACGCCACCGGCTACAGCTCTCCCTTCATCATGCCGGACGGCTCCCATGCTACAGTGTTCAGCTCCTACGACGAGTCCACCGTGCTCACGCACTTCAAGTGGATGAAGGACTACGGCCTGGACGGCGTGTTCATGCAGCGCTTTGTGGGAGAGATCCAGGATGCCAAGCACAAGGACCACTTTGACAAGGTGCTTGCCCATGCCATGAAGGGCTCCAACGAGTACGGAAGGGCCATCGCCGTCATGTACGACATGGGCGGCGTGGTGCCGGAAAATCCCTCCATGGCTACTTCCATGGTGGCCGATGCCCAGCGCCTCATGGACGAGTACCAGCTGAAGGACCGTTCCAAGCAGAAGTACTACCTCTACGAGAACGGAAAGCCGCTCCTGGCCCTCTGGGGCATCGCTTTCAACGATAACGGCCACCCGAAGCCGGTATACCTGGAACCGTTCATTGACCAGCTCATAGCCCAGGGTTGGGCCATCATGCTAGGCTGCCCTGCCTACTGGCGGGCCGGTGGAAACGACTGCGTTACCGGCAATGAGCACAAGAAACTCATTGAGCTCATCAAGAAGTGTGACGCTTTCATTCCCTGGTATGTTGGCCGATACGGCTACGACAACTTTGAGAACTCCGACTGGCAGAGCCGCATCAAGGACGACATCGCCACGGCCAAAACCTATTCCACGGACGACCACGTGGTGGTTTATGCCCCCCATGTGTTCCCCGGCGGAAGCGACCGCAACATGCATCCAAACAACGGTTATCCCAGCGGAGACGCCTCTCAGACCGGCTTCCGCTTTGGCGGCAAGTTCTACTGGAAACAGTTCTACCGTGACCTCCAGAACGGCGCCCAGGCCATCTACGTGGGCATGTTCGATGAAATTGACGAAGGCACTGCAATCTTCAAGCAGCTCTGCGTAGGGGATGTCCCCTCCAATGTGGCTTACAAGAAGTCCTCCGTCCCTTCATCCTTCGACTACACCACTGACGACGACTACTGGGTAACGTATTACAAGAATGGCAATTACCGGATGAACGGGAGTGAGCAGACTTCTTCCGATGTCCAGTGGAGCCAGTTGGCCTCCACGTTGGCCATCCAGTTTCAGGGCATTGACAGAGGAAAGGGCACTGACTACTATCTCTGGCTAACCGGACAGGCCCGCAAGATGATGAGGGCCGAGATTAAACTCACCGGGGAGATTCCTTCCCGCTAACAAACGAAGACTATGACTGTGAAAAAGACGATAACGCTTCTGGCCGTTCTGGCGGCGGCATCCATGGCCTTGTCCTGTGCCTGCAATAAGACGCAGGACAAAGAAGAGGTGGTGGAGCTCCAGATGCCCGGCAATCCCTTCATTACCAGCCTGTACCTGGCCGATCCATCGGCCCATGTATGGCAGGACGGCCGCCTGTACGTATATCCGTCCCATGACAACGAGCCGCCCCGCGGCTGTGACCTCATGGACGGCTACCATGTCTTCTCTACGGACGACATGGTCCACTGGACCGACCACGGCGAGTTCCTCCACTCCAGGGATGTGACCTGGGGAAGGGAGGAAGGAGGCTTCATGTGGGCTCCCGACGCCGCCTTCAAGGACGGAAAGTACTACTACTATTTTCCCCATCCCAGCGGCTCCGACTGGAACAGCACCTGGAAGGTTGGAGTGGGCGTTTCCGATACCCCCACCATGGAGAATCTCAGGCAGCTTGGCTATATTGAGGGTCTTGGAGACGCTTTCTCCATGATAGACCCCTGCGTCTTTGTGGACGATGACGGCCAGGCCTACTTCTACTATGGCGGCGGCGGCCGCATGATAGGCGCGAAGCTCAAGGACAACATGCATGAGATTGACGGCGAAGTCAAGACCATGACCGGCATGAAAGACTACCACGAGGGCCCCTGGGTGTTCAAGAACGGAAATAAGTACTACCTCATGTATGCCGACAACCACGTGGAACCCGGCAACCGCGGCGCCAACCAGCTCCGCTACTGCTGGAGCGACTCCCCTCTGGGACCGTGGGAGTACAAGGGAATAATCCTGAAGCCCACGGACTGCGACACTTCCCACGGCAGCATTGTTAAGTACAAGGGACAGTGGTACCTTTTCTATCACAACTGTTCCATTTCCCATCAGGGAGTCCTTCGTTCCCTCTGTGTGGACAAGCTCTACTTCAATGAAGACGGAACCATCCGTGAGGTTCAGCAAACCATGGCTAAATGAGAAAACTAGTTTCATTGCTTTTTTGGGGTTGGTTGGCAGGTTCCGCCGCTTTTGCGGTGGAACCTGTTAAATCAACAATCAGCTACGATTCATATGACGGCCTTGTAATGGCCGGCTACCAGGGCTGGTTCAACACACCCGGAGACGGTGCCGGACGAGGATGGCACCACTATGAACGGGGAGGCCGTTTTGAGCCCGGGTGGTGTACAATAGACCTTTGGCCTGAGGTCTCCGAGTACCCGGACCTCTATGATACCGCCTTCACTTTCGAAGACGGCACCGTGGCCAGGGTCCCGTCGTCACACGACTACTCCACCGTAGACACCCACTTCCGCTGGATGCAAGAGTACGGCCTTGACGGCGTTTTCATGCAGCGTTTCCTTGCCGAAATAGCCAATCCTTCCGGCATGGAGCATTTCTCTACGGTACTTTCAAACGCAATGGAATGTGCCAACCGTTACAGCCGCGCCATTGCCGTCATGTACGACCTAAGCGGCATGCCGGCAGACGGTCCGGAACTACTCCTTTCAGACATAGATGCCATTGCGGCCCGCCACCATCTCTTTGACCATGAGGCCAATCCGTCGTATCTCTACCACAATGGAAAGCCGCTTGTGGCGGTTTGGGGCGTAGGATTCAACGACAACCGGCGCTATGGTTACGACGAAGCCTCCAGGATAATCGAAGGCCTTAGGGAAAGGGGCTACAGCATTCTCATAGGCGTTCCCACCCACTGGAGGGAACTGAGGGCCGACACCCTCCCCGACAAACGCCTTCACGCCCTCATCGGCCGCTGTGACATTGTAATGCCCTGGTTTGTGGGCCGATATACTGAGTTCACATACCCGCAGTACCATAACCTTATCAAGGCCGACATTCGCTGGTGCAAAAAGCACAAGGTGGATTATGCGCCGCTTTGCTTCCCCGGTTTCTCCTGGGCCAACATGATGCGTCACGGGAAAGGGCTTCAGATTCCGCGTCAGGGTGGCGCTTTCTTCCAGGCGCAGCTGGATTTCTGCGTTTCGGCCGGGGCCAGGATGCTGTACATAGCCATGTTTGACGAGATAGATGAAGGGACGGCCATCTTCAAAATTGCCCGGAAAGTACCGGTCCCTGCCCCAAGAAGCGAGTTTGTTCCCTTGGATGAAGGCGTTCCGTCGGACCGCTATCTTCGGCAGGTCGGAGAAGTTTCCCGGCGACTCAAGCTTTCGAAGTGATTATTCTCTCATTGTCAAGGTACAAGATTCTTTTTTAATTTGTATTTTTGTACCATGTCCTTGAAAAAAGCGATACTTGCCTTGCAGGCAATTCTTCTTTCTGCAGTCCTTGTGGCCCAGCCCCTGGACTACGGACTTTCCGTGGTGGCATATCCTTCGCCAGAGGAACTGCATACGGGCATGGCCCTGGAAGGCGGTCGCCCCATTCCCCTGAAGGGTAAAACCCTGGAGATGTCCTTCGACGTATACAACCGCCGTGACAATGTGTTCGGCTGCGTGTTCCGCATCCTCACGGACAAGGGGGAGAATGTAGACCTTATGTACACCGCGGATTTAAAGGACGTCCGCCAGCCTATCCTGGTTACGGGAACGGAGGTTCATACGCTTGTGAATCCCATCCGTACGGATGAATGGATTCACGTTTCAATTTCCCTCAACCCCCGGGACGGCCAGCTGGAACTGGATTACGGAGGAGAACTCATGAAGGTGAGGGACGCAGGCACCAAAGGGGCCCAGTCGTTCCGCATAGCCTTCGGCCTGTGCCCGTTTGCCGGTTATGTCCTCTCGGACGTCGCTTCCGTAGACCTTCGGGACATCCGGATCTCAAGGGGCGGAAAACCACTGAGGCACTGGGCGCTTGCCCGGCATGCCGGAAACAGCTGTTATGACGAACTCGCAGGAGCGCCGGCGTCGGTGAGCAATCCGGTCTGGATAATAGACAATTACGCCTCTTTTCGGCCTGTCTTTTCACACAGTTTCACGTCCACGCCGTCTGTTACCTTCGACGACGACGCCACCTTCTATATGTCTGCGCCCGGGGAGCCTATCCACGTGTTCCACACAGACGGGAGGTCTCCCGAAGAGATTCAGATAAAAGGCGGCCAGAATCCGGCCAACTACCCCAACCAGCTGTTCTATGTTGCCGGCGGGCACAACTGGCTCACCGCATACAACCTGGACGAAGACCTTTTTTCGACCTTCGATTTTTCGACGGGCCGATGGGACAACGACGTAGTTCCCACGCGTGACCACTACTACTGGAACAACACCAACGCCTGGGAGCCGCGCATCCACGCCCTCTATTCTTTCGGCGGATACGGGCATTATCATTACAGGAACGAACTTGTGGTGAGCTACCTTGAAGACAAGGAGAAAAACACCCGGGTGACAATAGATGACATCACTCCGCGCTATGCGGTCACTTCATACATTGTGGACAGCCTCCTGTATGTTTTCGGCGGCCGCGGAAACCCTTCCGGAAAGCAGGAACTCTCTCCCAAGAATTACTACGACCTTTACACCATCAACACCCGAACCTTCGAGGTTAAAAAGCTCTGGGACCTCGGCAGTTCTCCCTTTGGCGACTTCATCTCAGGGGAGAATTTCGTGTACAACTGGTCAAACGGAGACTTCTACATGCTGTCCAACCTTGACGGTTTCACGCTCCTGAAGCTTCGGCCGGAGTCTCCGGGAATCGAGAAGATGTCCCTTCCCATCCCGCCAAAGCGCAATGCCCAGTATACTTACGTGAATATCTGGCACAGCTACAGCAAGGAGAAGATTTACGCCCTCATCCTTCAGTCTCAGGTAGACCAGCGCACGGATGTGGATGTGTACGAGATTAACTATCCGCCCGTTCCCGTAAGTGAAGTCCTGCAGGAGGAAAAGCCTCAGGCAGCAAGCCGCCTTCCCCGGAATTTCTGGTGGTACATGGCCCTGGCACTGCTTCTCCTTGCCCTTGTGGGCGGGAACGTGTATTTCCTTATGAAACTCCGTGGCCGAAAGTCCCTTTCCTCCCATGAGGCCGACCACCCTGAAGAAGATGAGCCGCGCTACTATGACTTCTCCCGCTCCAGCGTCAATTTCTTTGGCGGGTTCCACGTGACAGACCGCAGCGGCACGGATATTACCGCCCAGTTCACTCCCACCCTGAAGTCGCTTCTTGCCCTGCTGGTGCTTTATACGGAACGCTCCGGCGGCATTGCGTCCCATAAGATCAACAGCCTGCTGTGGTCTTACAAGATGGACGACACCGCCAACAACAACCGCAACGTGTACATGTCCAAACTCCGTGCACTGCTGGACGAGGTTGGCGATATCCGCATCCAGAACTCCAACAAACTTTGGAGCATAGAGTTCGGCCCGGGTTCCCAGTGTGATTATCTGGAAGCCGCACGGCTTTTCAAGGAAGGAACCGGAGAAGAAGATGTGGACCGCCTTCTGGAACTGTTCCTGAAGGGCCCTGTACTGCCCAATACGGAGCAGGACTGGATAGATGATTTCAAGAGCTCCTTCTCTTCTTCGGCCATTGATTTCCTCAGCCGTCAGCTTTCAAGGACAGACCTTTCGGACCGCACTCTCCTGAAAGCGGCCGATACCATCCTCCAGCACGACTTCCTCAGCGAGGATGCCCTGAAGGCCAAAGTGAGGATTCTTGTGCGCCAGTCAAAACCCGGCCTTGCCAAAACCATCTACGACAATTTCTGCAAGGAATACCGCAAGTCTCTGGGAATAGACTACGGCGTCTCCTTCAAGGAACTTATCAGTTAAAATCTTCCTGGTTGATTTTGTGGTCCAGCCAGTCCAGACGCTCCAGGTAGAAGCGTTTCAGAAAGTCGTATTCTTCCTGGTAGGTCGGGAAGAAGTAATAGTTCGGCCACACCTTTACGCCAAGGATGGGCCAGCGCTCGAAGTTTCGGTTTTCGGCTCCGTCCATGAGGACATGCTGACGGTCCAGGAAATCCGGGACTTTACGTAATTCCGGAAGTAGCTGATTCCAGCGGTCTTTCACTGCTTCCTTGAAGTCCGGGTCATGGAAAAGCTGGTTGTACCACTTCACGTAACGCATCTGCCAGCCGTCCGGCTTTTCGAAATTGGTGTAGTCGCAGTTCCCCAGGGTGATGTCAAAGTCCCATACATGGTACATTTCCAGGGGCTTTCCCTTTTCCTTGGTGAGGTAGGTGCTCTTGCGCACATTTCCGTCGGGGTTCTTGGTGATTTCCTGGATAATGTAGTAGTTGATGAAGGAAGGGATGTCTATGTAGGCGCGGTAGTCCCTGTTGTCCGACCCCTGCACCTTTTCCAGGGCCTTTTCAAAGCCGTCAAACCAGTCTTTCACGTACTTTTGCTGGAGTTCTGTGGGATGCTCCGGCTCATGGAACATGACAGGCGTACCCCAGACGGTATTGAAGCAGACAGGTTCGTCCATGGCTTCCTCTATCTCAAGGTAATATCCTCCTTCAAGTGAGTGTTCATCGGCCACTTCTATGTCCACGCGGTGGCCGGCCACTTCCTTGTGGTCAGAGAAAGTGTAGACACCAAGGTATTGCTCGTTGAGGTACACTTCCACGCTGAGCATGTTGGGGGTCCAGGACATTTCGCAGATGCGTGACACCTCCATGGCCATGATGTTCCTGAGGAGGGTTTTGTCCGAGTAGTTGGCAAGAAGGATCCAGTCTTTATTGCTCCACCGGCCGAAAACAGCGACGTCGTCGTCAAGCTTTATCCGGTAAGGTTTCTTGGGCATGCCCCAGGTGGTGTTTCCACGTCCCCTTATGCGCCCGGAGATTGCAAGTGAGGACTGCTCTGAGTAAAAGGCCGAAGGGTCCGAGAACGTGAATTTTGCCTTTACCCATTCCTGCTTGCTCTCAATAGGGCCTTCCGCTTCAATGTACACGGTTGGAATCCTGTAATCCCCGGGGATTTCCTTTTGGTGGAGAGGGTCTATCCACTTTGGCGGCTCGGGCTCAGGTTCAGGTTCGGGTTCCGGTGTGGGCTTTTCAGTGCCCTCCGGCGGCGTTTCCCTCTGGATTGCCGGAGGGATTACTTCGTCTTTTTCGCAGGAGAGGACTGCAAGAAATGCGGCCAGTATGAAGGATGCTTTTTTCATCTCCATCGCAAAAATAACATTGTTCCCTTAATAAACGCTTAATATGGGAGTGGCAAATGATATTAATCTTGAAATTAAGGAGTTTTTAAGCAGATGTTGCTATATTTGCATTATATGAAAAAACAGATTCTGCTCCTTCTTTTGCTGGCCTCATGTACCGTACGGCCGGCCGCCGTGGTCCCTTCACTGGAATACCACAATCCAATCATCCCCGGTTTTCACCCGGATCCTTCCGTGTGCCGTGCGGGGGATGATTATTACATAGTGAATTCCTCCTTCCAGTATTTCCCTGGCGTTCCGGTGTACCATAGCCGTGACCTTGCCAATTGGGAGCTCATAGGAAACGCCCTGGACCGTGAGTCCCAGCTGCCTCTGGAGCAGTCCGGGTCCTGGTCCGGCATATACGCCACCACCATACGGTATCATGAAGGGCTGTTTTATATGATAACCACCAACACCACAATCGGCAAGAATTTCTACGTGACGGCTGAAAATCCAGCCGGGCCGTGGTCCGAGCCAATTTATCTGGAGCAGGCCGGGATAGACCCATCCTTTCTCTTTGAAGACGGAAAATGCTACTTTGTGAGTAACCCTGGCGGGCAGATTACCCTCTGCGAGATAGACCCTGCCACCGGAGAGCAGCTTACCCCTTCCCGTCCCATCTGGAACGGCATGGGAGGCCGTTTCCCGGAGGGCCCGCACATCTACAAGATAGGGAAGTGGTACTACCTCCTTATCTCCGAAGGCGGCACGGAACTGGCCCATTCGCTCACCGTGGCCCGTAGCCGAAGCCCTTACGGCCCTTATGAGGCGTGCCCCAATAACCCTATCCTTACCCATTGCAGCCATGCCGCAGAGAATAACCAGATTCAGGGAACAGGGCATGGGGACTTTGTCCAGGCTCCCGACGGCTCATGGTGGGTGGTTTTCCTTGCATACCGGAATTTCGGGGGAAGCTATCACCATCTGGGCCGGGAAACATTCCTTGCCCCGGTCACTTGGGAGAAAGGCTGGCCCGTGGTAAATGGGGGCAAGCCCATTACAAGCGGTACGGTTCCGTTCCCGGAGGTCGAAAGGGAATACGCCTTTGACGCGCCTCTCGGCCCGGAATGGATCTACATCCAGAATCCGGACTCTACCCGTTATTCCGTCGGGGACGGCTGTCTTCGGCTTGAAGGAGGCTCGTCTCTTTCGGCCAACGACCATCCCACGTTTGTCGGCGTAAGGCAGGAGGGCGAGAAACTGGAGGCTTCGGCCAATGTGAAAATAGAGTCGGACGGCATGGCGGGGATCTCCCTGTACCAGATAAGTGACGGTCATGCCGAACTTTCCCTTGTCCGAAGCGGCGGCCGCGTGCGTGCTGCGGTGCGGTATACCATCAAGAGCATAGACCATGAGGCGGCGTCGTTGACGCTTACGGGGGCGTCGGCCTGGCTTAAAATAACTTCCGACGGCAACCTTTACAAGTTCTATGTTTCCGCAAACGGAAAGGATTGGCAGTATCTGGACGCCATCAGCTGCCAGCTCCTGAGCACGGAGGTTGTGGGAGGCTTTACGGGCGTCGTGGTGGGGCTTTATGCCCAGAAGGCTTCGGCCGAAGTATCTTCATTCAGCATCAAGTCATGAAAAGACTCATAACTGTCATATTCATTGCCCTGGCGCTGGTTCCCGCCTTTGCGCAGTACGTTCCCTCCCCGGAAAACCTGGAGGCCCGCAAGGCATTCAAGGAGCGCCGGCTTGGCATTTTCCTCCACTGGGGTATTTACAGCGCCTATGCGCAAGGGGAGTGGTATCTCTCGGAGCACAAACTGGATTCCACGGCCTACATGGCTGCCGCTGGCGGCTTCTGTCCCTCAAAGTTTGACGCCGATGCCTGGGCGCAGGCCTTTGCCGATGCCGGGGCCGGGTACGTAACCCTGACGTCCCGTCACCATGACGGTTTTTCCATGTACGGAACGCGTGAGAGCGCTTTCAACATAGTGGACGGCACGCCTTTCGGCCGGGATCCCCTTGCCGAACTTACCGCCGCCGTGAAGGCCCGCGGGATGCGCATGCAGTACTACTACTCCCTCATAGACTGGATTCGTCCGGACTATCCAAAGGGCAGCAGCGGCATCCAAAAAGACTCCCTGAAGGCATCCTACGGCCATTATCTGGAGTTTGAGAAGGCCCAGATCCGGGAGCTCATGGCCTTGAAGCCCGGTGCTATATGGTTTGACGGCATGTGGGACCAGCCGGATGGGTTTGACTGGCGCGTCACGGAGCTTTATGAGCTCATACATTCCTTAGACCCCGCCTGTCTCGTGGGCAACAATCACCATCACGCCCCGATTGACGGAGAGGACTTCCAGATGTTCGAGAAAGACCTCCCCGGAGAGAACCAGGGCGGTTTCAGCGCCGGTGCTCCAATATCGGCCCTGCCCCTGGAAACCTGCGAAACCATGAACTACGCCTGGGGCTACAGGGTTGAGGACCAGTGGTACAAGCCCTTGAAAGACATTGTGGCCCTTTTGGTTAAGGCCGTTTCCAAAGACGCCAACCTTCTTCTGAACATTGGGCCCATGGCCTCCGGAGAGCTCCCCGCACCGGCATTGGAGCGTTTGCAGGAGCTTGGCGCCTGGATGAGGGAGCACGGCCACACCGTCAACGGCTGCGGCTCCACCGGCATCCCGCCGGAGCCCTGGGGCGTCACCACGCGCGATGCCAAACACCTATATATACATATACTGGATCCTTCGGCCCTCCCCGCAGACGGTATTGTCAAGGTAAGCCTCGGGCGCCGGACATTCTACCGGAAAGTGCCCGCCATACTGGATCCAGTGGACACAATTCTGGAAATTTTGGTCAATTAAAATATTTTTCTTATCTTTGCAGCCCATTTTGCGGGGACATAAGCCCTACAAGATGGGCTGTAACTATATTTTATTTATTAACAAACATTTATGCCTACAATTCAACAACTTGTCCGTAAAGGACGCGAGCAGCTTGAAGTAAAGAGCAAGTCTCGTGCGTTGGATGCATGCCCTCAGAAGCGTGGCGTATGTCTGCGTGTTTACACCACTACGCCTAAAAAGCCGAACTCAGCTATGCGTAAGGTAGCCCGTGTCCGTCTTTCCAACGCCAAAGAGGTCAATGCCTACATCCCGGGCGAAGGCCACAACCTCCAGGAACACAGCATCGTGCTGGTTCGCGGCGGCCGTGTAAAGGACCTTCCGGGTGTTCGTTACCACATCCTTAGAGGAGCTTTGGATACCGCCGGCGTGGATGGACGTACCCAGTCCCGT